>Ga0208198_1000399_pt1 | contig 50626 bp, 30 predicted proteins | sample AD_JPNTR2_MetaG_FD_184446 | JGI IMG/M metagenome (GOLD analysis project Ga0208198, IMG submission 184446) | Active sludge microbial communities of municipal wastewater-treating anaerobic digesters from Japan - AD_JPNTR2_MetaG (SPAdes) (version 2) | ecosystem: Engineered > Bioreactor > Anaerobic...
CGTAAAAAAAGAGGTTGATGCCTTGCTAAAGGTGTTCAATGCTGATATCGATGTAGTATTTTCAACACTTGGACGTCATGCATCACGAGCTATTGAATGTAAGCTGTTGTGTCAGCGAATGTATGAATGGCTTGATGAGTTGGAAGTTGGTGCAATGCCACGTTCAACCTATGAAATTCCTGATAAAGGTCAGGGTGAAGGCTTGACAGAAGCTCCACGCGGTGCATTAGGCCACTGGATAGTTGTTGAAGATAAGAAGATAGCTAATTATCAGTGTGTTGTTCCAACAACATGGTTCTGTGGGCCAAGGGGTGATGATGGTAGTTTGGGACCTGTTGAGCAAGCATTGCTTGGCACTCCAATCTCTGATCCCAAAAATCCAATTGAAGCAGCGCGCGTTGTCAGATCGTTTGACCCCTGTATAGCCTGTGCTGTTCATGTTGTAGAAGGTGACAAAGAGATTGGTACATTCAAGATCTGTTAGGTTTTTGAAATGGGTATAAGGGTATATTTTGTAACAGTGAGCTGCTTTGCATTAGGGCAGCTCACTTTTTTATAGAGGAGGAGTTCCCGTCGGCGTGCGGACACCCAGAGGAGATATAAAAGGTTGTTTACAAAACATGATAGGGTAAAAAATAATGCATTACCACAATGAACCATACGCTCAATAATTGCAGGATAATGCATTTTTAATTTAGTGTTTTTGCATATACAATGATATAACTACTATAATAGTATTTTAGCTGGTATGCAGTGTGATCATGATTTATTATAGGAGATTTTGATATGGAAATTCAGGTGTTACAAAATATATTTGAAGCCAATATCCAGAAGGCGGAAGAGATCAAAAAGCTCTTGAGCAATAAAAAGGTTTACATGATAGATATTATGAGTTCACCCGGCTCAGGGAAAACAACAATTACCGATAATATTATTGCTCATCTAAAGCCCTATTACAACATCGCCCTCATTGAAGGTGATATGGAGACAACCAAAGATTCTGAAAAATTGGCTAAGTATAGTATCCCTATTATCCAGATTGAAACAAAACTTTTTGGTGGAGCCTGTCATCTTGAAAGTTCATGGATAATGGGCTGTCTTGAACAATTTAATCTGAATGAGATTGATGTTGTAATAATAGAGAATATTGGCAATCTGGTATGCCCGGCTGAATTTGAATTGGGTGAGGATGAACGTATTGTTGTGCTTAGCATCACTGAAGGTGAAGATAAACCGGTGAAATATCCTCTTATGTTTAATTCATCACAGACACTATTGATAAATAAAATAGACCTGTTACCCTATCTTGATTTTGATATGGATGAACTATCGGAAAATATTAAGCGAACCAATCCCACAATGGAGATATTTAAAGTCAGTGGTAAAACCGGTGAGGGGATGGATGGTTTTTTAAATGCTTTGAAAAGACGCATAAAAGCAAAGATTGGTAAATGAAAATAATATCGCAACCAGTTTCTTACTCCATCAAGTGAAATGCCATTCCTTTGCTATTTGGGACTATCATCATGGTCTTTTTATTTTATTTATGGAGAATAGAGGATAATGCGTGGTGAAAGGGATGGTTGCTAAAGCCTAGACCATGCGATATGCGATATGTGAGGCAATAATTTTATTCTTAAGGGAGTTGTCCTATGTCTACAACACTTCTGTGGATTGGATTCAATGTTTTTGTACTGCTCATGCTCATGCTGGATCTGGGTGTTTTTAATAGAAAAGCACATGAGATAAAAGTGAAAGAGGCAGTACTATGGACAATATTCTGGATTGCTCTATCACTTTTATTTAATGCTGGTATCTATTTTTATAGTGGATATGAAAAAGCGCTGATGTTTTTTACAGCATATATTGTTGAGAAATCATTGAGTATGGATAACATATTTGTTTTTCTTATGCTCTTTACCTATTTTAAGGTTCAGCCAATATATCAACATAAGGTGCTTTTCTGGGGGGTACTTGGTGCTTTGATAATGCGTGCCATTTTCATTTTTGCTGGTATTGCTCTCATTGAAAAATTTGACTGGATACTCTATATCTTTGGTGCATTCCTGATCTATACCGGCTATAAGATGATGAAGGAAAAAGATAAAGAGATACATCCAGAAAAAAATCCGGTGCTAAAATTATCCCGCAAGATGTTGCCAATTACCGGTGACTATCGTAATGGCTATTTTTTTGTGAAAGAAAATGGCAAACGATTTGTAACGCCATTGCTTATTGTATTGCTCGTTATTGAGTCAACCGATGTTGTGTTTGCAGTGGATTCAATACCAGCAGTGCTGGCTATAAGCCAGGATCCATTTATTGTGTATACATCAAATGTCATGGCAATACTTGGATTGCGAGCACTCTATTTTGCTTTAGCAGCAGTTATGCGGCTGTTCCGTTTTTTGCATTATGGTCTTTCTGTTATACTGATCTATGTTGGTTGCAAGATGATTGCAGCCCAGCTTGGATACCATATCCCAACGGAGATCTCTCTTGGGGTTATTGCATTGGTTCTGACACTTTCAATTGTATTATCTATATATATTCCGGAAAAAAAGAATAATGCAAACTAAAAATTTTCATATAAACCCATTAAGCAATTACATTGCAGCAGAGCCATTTTTTTTCAAAGTACAATTGGTAGGATAATCATATGAGAAAGATAGTTTCGGGGGAGTTAACAATGGCAAATTAGTGGCGACCCATGGGAAACGAAAATTGTATAAACCGGAAACAATACTCTCCTCGCCTTGAGAAGGAGAGGCTCCGGGGGCGAGGTAAATAAATCTATTTTCATAGTTGCCTATAAAAATAAATTGACAAAACACAAAAATAGAAACATTGACCGTAGAACAAAGGAGGAATGATAAAAAAGTCAAAATAGTTGCGGTGAGAAGCAAAATCTGTTCATAATGTCACTATGAACAGGCAGGTTACCGTTCGTCATAGTATGTGGTCAAAAAGGCCGGAAAGGAGAATGAAGGACTGTAACCGTACCATTCAATGACCTGCGAGGTCGGATAGGAGAATGGAGCGACACCGAAGAGGCCCTGTTCACAATACTTTTAACAGGGGGTACTATATGAAATATGTAGGAGTCGATTTACACAAGAATCAGTTTACGGCATATGATAGCAGTACAGGGCGCTACCGCAACTATGGCTCAAACGCAATTGGGATAATGAGTTTCATCCGTGATTGTAAGGATACTACTACGGGTGAACAGATAGTGGTAGGTGTTGAATCAACAGGGAACACACGCTATTTTAAACGTTTACTGGAAGCAGAAAGGATACAGGTCAAAGTTATTAATACGATGAAATTTAAAGTAATAACTGAATCAGTGAAGAAGACGGACAAACATGATGCATCGACAATAGCTGAATTTTTAGGAAAGGACATGCTTCCTGAGGCATGGCTATGTTCAGAATACAGTGAACGGCTACGGCGGTTATTACATGTTCGCAAGACATTAGTAAAAGCGATAGTAACAACAAAGAACCAGATACATGGGATGGTAACCGCATATGGATATGAAGATAAGAAGTCCTCGTTACAAAGCAAACGAGGGCGTCACATGATTATGAACACCCTCGCATCAACAGAAATAGGACTCGTAGTCCAGCTGTTGATGGATACGATAGAATCATTAAGCGAGAATGTCAAGAACATTGAGAAAAAGATTGAGGAACTGGTAGAGGGGGATACGCGCATAGAGCTTTTAATGAGTATACCAGGCTGTGGGCGTATAACAGCGTGGACAATACGAGCCTATACGGATGATATGAATCGATTTAAAAGTGCCCAGCAGTATGCAGCATATGTGGGGGTAGTGCCGTATGTGCACAACTCAAATACACTCATACGGCATGGGAGGATAACCAAACATGGGCCAGAACCGTTACGGACAGCATTTGTGCAATTAGTGATGGGAATAAACCGTATGCGGGCATTGCACAATTATCGAATTATGAAACGGTATAGATTCATAAAAGAAAACAAGGGATCAGGGAAAGCAATAATAGCAACTGCCAGAAAGCTAACGCATATCGTATGGCATATATTAACGAACAATGAACCATTTAATCCTGATTTGCAATTGAGGTCGTCATGGGAAAGTAACAGGCATGTGCAGTTTGAAGAAAAGCGATTTGCATAGCCTGATTACTATATAATTTTTTATAATTTTGAACAGGGTCTTAAAAATTTTTGACTTTTTATAGGAGAAGACAATATGGAAAGTTGCGGAATAAATATTGGTTCAACAAGCGTCAAGGTTGTTTTATGTAATAATAATGAAATACAAAAGTTTTGTGTCCTTCCTCATGAGGGAGATGTGCCAGGTACCCTTGGCAAAATTGTAGCCGGAATAAGAATTCCTGATAATGCTAAAGCGATAGTTACCGGTAATGAAGGGAGGTTTATGATAAATCTGCCCCGTGTTATTGAATCGGTATGCATTGAAGAGGTATTGCGCCATTTAGTAGTAGACCCTGTTGCAGTTGTTTCAATGGGCGGCGAAGATCTTGTTGTTTACACCATCGGTGAAGATAAAAAAATCAAGACCAGCTTCTCCGGTAATAAATGTGCTGCGGGGACAGGTGAATTTTTTAAACAGCAGTTAGCACGCATGGATATGACGCTGAACGATGTTGCATCCATCCCGGCAGATAGCAAGGTAATGAAATTATCAACCCGCTGCTCAGTATTTATGAAAAGCGACTGTACCCACAGGCTCAATAAAGGCGAAGCCACCAAAGGTGATATTGTACTGTCACTGTCCAATGTTATGGCTATCAAGGTTGTTGATTTTTTAAAGAAGGCACGTATACAAAAGGGCGTGGTTGTTCTGACCGGTGGTATTACACAAAATCTATTCATACTGCAATTTATAAAAGAAAAGCTCCCCAATGTTACCTTTTTGGTTCCTGAATCAGCACCCTATTTTGAAGCTTATGGTGCTGCATTGCTTGCGCAAACATACGGGGGGTTAATTGGCGACAATCTATTTGAAAAACATACCGTCAGCTTCCCACGCTTTAGCAACTTAACCAGTGCTCTGGATAAAGTAACCTATATCCCATCAAAACGGAGCAGGGCAAAACCCGGTGGCGAATATATTCTGGGTGTTGATGGAGGTTCAACAACAACCAAAGCATGTCTCATTGATATACATACCCATGAGATAGTTGCTGATTATTATGGCAGAACACATGGAGACCCTGTAAAAGCGTTAAAGCAGTGCATTGAACAGATTCAACAGCAATTATATGAGCAGATAGGAGATGCTTCTATTACCATATCGCTTGCAGCAACAACCGGTTCGTCACGTGAGATACTGGGCGTTTTTTTAGAAACACCGGCAATCTATAATGAAATAATTGCTCATTCCGTTGGCACCACCTATTTTAAACCAGATATTGATACAATCTTTGAGATTGGCGGGCAGGATGCAAAATATGTATATTTGAAAAACGGAGTGCCTATTGATTATGCCATGAATGAGGCATGCTCTGCGGGGACAGGTTCATTCCTTGAGGAGTCAGCACAGGGTGACCTGAATATTGCCCATGCATGGGAAATAGGGGATATTGCTTTGCAGGCGGAAGAGCCGCTGAAGTTTGGTGAACACTGCTCAGCTTTTATAAACTCAGATATCCGGAAGGCAATACAACAAGGTGCAAGCAAGGAGGATATCACCGCTGGATTGGTTACATCAATTGTTGCAAATTATCTCAACAGGGTTGTTGGCAACAGAACTATTGGTAATGCCATTGTGCTACAGGGTGGAGTGGCAAAGAACAAAGCAGTACCGCTTGCGTTTGCCATGCTGTTGCAAAAAAATATAACCGTACCGCCTGATCCGGAGCTCATGGGGTGTTTTGGTGTTGCTATGGTTGCGTTGCAAAAGCTGCAGAGTGGATTATTGCAAAAGAAGCTATATTCGCTTGATGCAATAGTACAAACTGAAATTATTTATGAACGCGAATTTACCTGCAAATCATGTGACAACTATTGCCCAATACGGGTGCTGAAAGTCAATGGCAACAAATATATGTTTGGTGGGCGATGCAATAAATATGCCAATATGCGTAAAAAGCGTATCATCAATGATGATGAGGTTGTTGACTTTATTGAAAAACGGAATCAACTGTTATTTGAAGAATGCGCACCGCAGCCATTGACGGGCAGTTCTCCTATTCGTGTTGGGATACCTCTTTGCTTTTCAACCTACTCGTTGTGGCCATTGTATGCATGGTTTTTTTCACAATTAGGTGTGGCGATAGTTACTTCGGATGAAATTTCAGATGAAGGGAAAGCTAAAGCTGAAAGTGCATATTGCTTCCCGGCTGAAATAGCCCACGGGGCTGTAAAAAATATCCTTGATAAAGGTGTTGATTATATTTTTCTGCCACACATGAAAGAGATGAAAAGTTTTGTTGATGATGCACGGGCAACATTTTGTCCAATCACGCAGGGATTGCCATACTATATAGAAAAGGCGTTTGATGAATTGCCAGAAGAAAAAATTCTTTCACCGGTTATAAGCCTTAAGCTTTCAGATGCAATGACAGAACAATCCTTTGTTGATGTTGCCGTGACACTGGGATTTTCTGCTGAGCAGGGGATGAGTGCCTATCATGTTGCTCTGGATAAGCAAAAAGAATATTTTGTAAAAGCTCAAAAATTAGGGAAAGAGGCGCTTGAGTTTTCAAAGAGGTTGTCAAAACCTGCGATAGCGCTGCTGGGCAGACCATACAATGCGTTTACAAAAGATGCCAACATGGGGATACCAAAAAAATTTACCAGCATTGGTTATACTGTCATCCCCTTTGATATTATACCCTTTGATGACGAATCCATATTCCCCAATATGTACTGGTTTTATGGACAACTGGATATGAAGGCAGCTGTAAAGCTTGCCAATGAGGATAATATCTATGTAACTTTTATTTCAAACTTTTCATGTGCACCCGATTCATTCATGCTGCACTATGTAAAATGGATAATGGGGACAAAGCCATTTCTTATTCTGGAATTAGATTCACATACTGCTGATGCCGGCGTTGATACGCGTGTAGAAGCATTCCTTGATATTGTTGATGGATACCGGCAGAAATGTATTGATAAACAGGCAGAACGCTATGACAACGGCTTGCGTTTCATTATTGAAAATAATGGTCTTTTTGTAAAGAATAGCTATACCGGCAGTAAAATACCTATACGCAACAATCCGAAGGTAAAGGTTCTTTTATCTAACATGGGACGCCTGGGGGTTGAGCTTCTTGCTGCCTCGCTGCGTTCAACCGGTATCAATGCAGTAGCAATGCCTGTGCCTGATAACAGAACATTGCAGTTAGCACGGCAGTTTGTATCAGGCAAAGAATGTTTACCTTCGCATCTGGTTCTGGGCAGTGCATTGAACTTTTTTTCTTCCACACACTACCGGAAAGATGAAATATATCTTTTGTTTGTTCCTACAACACAGGGCCCATGCCGTACGGGGCAATATTTTGTTTTTTATCAAAATCTTTTTAAGGATTTACGATTGGAAAATGTGTGTGTTATTACATTGGATTCTTCAAATTCGTATAATGAGCTTGGATCACATTTTTCAAAACATGCATGGTGGGGTGTTGTTATAAGCGACTACATGAAAGATATTGAAACTTCGCTAAGAGCATGCGCTGAAGATCCGGTAAGTGCAATGGCATTGTACGACCAGTTGTGGCAGGAGTTGATATCGATTGCCGAGAAGGATGTGACAAAAGTTATACCTGCTTTACAAAGGATAGCTGCTGCCATACAACAAATACCATTAAAGAAAACTATCGAACAATGTCCCAGGGTACTGGTTGTTGGTGAAATTTATGTTAGGCGAGATGACTTTGCTGTTGATGAGTTGATCAAGCATTTCAGCACAAAAGGTATCATTGCAAAAGTTTCGGGCGTCAGTGAATGGATTTACTATTGTGATTTTATCCGGGAATATGAGTATAAAAAAGCAATCAAGGCCGCGCCGTGGTATAAAAAACTATTTATACCTGAAACAAAGAAATTGCTATTGTTTTACATTGAGCAGTGGTACAAACATGGTGTTGAAAACAAGATAAAGGAAGCTTTGATGCCTACCAGCCTGATTCCTGAAACACCTCATAACATGCATCACATTATGAAGATGTCACAGCAGCATTTTGTTAATCTTGAACTGCAGTCAGAGATTACTATTTCAAGCGGTGTTGCTGCAAGCGCAATGGAGGATGGCTATTCAGGTATTGTGAATATCTCACCATTTGCATGTTTGATAGGAAGGGTCATTGAAGGCATACTTACTCCATGGGCACGTACAAAAGGATATCCCATGATGTCAGTGGAGATTGATGGCAATGCATTGCCTCCTACAACACTGAATAAATTAGATATATTTATGCTCAATGTTATGCGATTTAAAAAGCAAACTGCAGAAGCTGCTATAGTGGATTACCCGGGCATGGAAAATGTAGCGGTCGATAGAAAGCTGGTTAAAGAGCTGTAGCACTAAGATTTTTTTGTAAATGCTATTGCCTCGTCCACAGTTGGGAAAACGGCAAAGAAATCAAACATTGCAGGCTGTTCTATCATTATTTTTTGTAAAAGGTCATCGGTTATGACAAGGAGGGCATATCCGCGAGTTTTCTTCCAGAATTGCAACGATTTCATTAAAACACCTATTATAGGGTTGGATACCTCTTTCACTGTTAATACATTGAGAATATAGTGCTGATGGTCAGGGTAGTTTTGCATATCTTGCTTGACAAATTCTAAGATTTCGTTAGCCTCTTCTTTGGTAAGGATTGGTTTTTTGATTGTTCCTAATAATATTTTTGTATCCTTATCGTATTCTAAGGAAAATAAATCTTTTAATGTGCTCATACAAAAACCCTTTACATTTTTATAAATTAATGTCATGATAACCTTTGAAATAGATAGTTGTCAATGAAAAAAGATAGTTTCTATAAATATTTAGTTGTAATACTATATTTTTAAATTTTAATGGGTATTACTTATACTGCACTATAGTGCATGAAAACAGTATAGAGATTATTGACCGTAGTTACACTATTTTATGTGTGAAAGGATAGCCGTGCAATCATGGTCCATCTTATGAAAAAGGTAGCATATTATTTAAGTATTGGTGTTGCTGGTTTCATAGTTTTGTTGTTCATTGGTATTATTGGTGTTAACATTTATATCACCGATAGCAAAGCAACCAGATTCCTCATCTCACAGATAGAATCCAGCCTTAACGCTACAGCTTCATTACAGGTAACCCATTTTTCATTATTTCATGGATTTGAAATAAAAAATTGTAAACTTTTTGTTTTGGGTGATACCACACCATTACTACAGTTTGATACCTTTAAACTAAAGTATAGCCTGTTACCAATGCTTATTGGGAAGGTTAACATCTATGAGGTTGGGCTGTATAATCCGTCTATTGTCATTGATGAACACAAAGGGGTATGGAATTTTCAGAGGATGCTGAAACCCTCTGAAAAAAAGGAAAAAGAAGAAAAAGAAGAAAAGCAAAAAGTTGAAGCAGGGGAAGCAATTTCATTGCCAATTCCAGTGGAATTTCTTTTTAACTTCATAGTACAAAATCTTTCAATAACCGTACATGGCAGTACCTATGAACTACGATGTCATGATTTTTCATCATATATAACAGTACATGCACCTTCAATCAACTCCATACCATTGAATATAAAGGCTTTAGCATTGTTTGACAAAATGAACATTACTATAAATCCACAAAAAACGCTACAGCTTTCATTTATATCAAAAGATGTAAAGGCAGGTCCACCATTGTTGTTTTCATTTCATGTTGCGTACAACCCTGATCAAAAGCAACTATCAAGCAACTTCATCTGTGGCACGTATACTACGCCGCTGCGTTTTGTTCAAAAACATGTAGCACCGTTAAATGCTAAAATTGAATATGACATCATCTATAATCCTTCAACTGACGTACTTCGCTGTAATACCTTTATGATTACATTTAATCAATCCACCTGGGTTTCGTTTGCTGGCAGTATACTGCATGTTAACAAAAGTCCTGAGATATCCTTTGCGATGCTTGATAGCAATATCAGGCTTCACGAGTTGTATACCTATACCAGCAAGCTGATAGGGCCCAGCCCATACTTTCATGGAACTGTCTCCCTATTTCCTCTTATGATAACAGGTAAGGGGAATAATTTCACCGTTACGGGTGCTATCAGCGGGGAAAATGTAGCAGTTGCTACCGGGGATTTTTCAATAACGGTCCCTTCATTTACCATACCCTACACTGTTGCTATGAGCAACGCTTATGTTACAGGATCGCTACGGATACATATACCGCACTTTTATTATGCACTTGGTGAAAAATCAAAGGATAATAGTGCAGATCTGGTATGTGATATCAATTACAATCGCAACACGGGTTTTGTACAAATACATCGTTTTGTCATGGTACACCGAGATGCTGCTAGTGCAAAAGAAGCAATACGGTGCGAGATGGATGGTACCGTTTCATTGCATGATACTATACAGGCGCGCATTGCCATACATCCGTTGATGATTAATATGCCGGTATTAACACATACATTGCCTGCTCACCTGAAGCAAGCACTATCATCAAGTCCTATAACAAAACCGATTAGTGTTACGTTGAACACCACGTTGCAATCTTCTAAAAAAGTAAATGCGATAGAGCTTGCTACCATATTTGCAATACCTGATTATGACATTGATGATCTAAAACTTACAGCGTCAATAGCTCATAAACCTGAGCAGCAAAAAATTACCATCTCTGTTTTAGAGCTATCCAGTAGCAAAAAAAATATGGCCATACAGGCTCATGGCAATGTTGTCATGGGGAATGATATCATGATTGATGTTAGTACGGGATTAACTGTTGCACCTGCAAAGCCCGTTGCATTTGCTGATTATTCTTTGAGTGGTCAACTGGCAGTTGCAATGCATCTCAAAGGAACAGTGCAGAAATTATCAGCAAAGGGTAATATTGTATCAAAGAAACTACAGATTGAAAGTAAACCCAATAAACTTTATGTAGGCCCTGTTGATATTGATATCCCAATAATGTATACCATGGGGGAGAGCTTTGAGATACCGTTTGATGTTGCCGACAGTATGAACATTGCACTGTTTAAACCCGAGGTCAATGTTTCTATAGGCAGGATTGTAGCAAAACATCCATCGCGTAATATTGCATTTGAATATATGAGTAGTTGCAAAGGGTATATTGGATGTAAACGCAACACACTGGAAATAAAGAATGTACAGGCAACAGTAATGGGGGGAACGGTAACATTAAAGGAGTTACTCTTTAATCTGGCAGATCTTAAACCGGAGAATATGGGATTTAGAGTTGCGTTTAATGTCAATGATATTGATATTGGAAAACTGGATGATCCATCTTCCCTGCGAATACATCACGACTCTTTGTTATCCATGAATGCTATAATGCAGGGAAAGAATTTATCTACCGGTCAGAATCTTGACATTTCAGGTACTGCTACTATTTACAAGGTTGGTGAACAGTTTGCCAACCGATTGTTCAAAGGCTTGAATGAAGAAAAGGGGAAATCAAAATTGGGCATGGCACAAATTGCTGTGGATAATTCGCTTATCATTGCTGGCTTTGATTTTTATATTGATAAGGGGCTTGTATATCCAACGGTGGTATTTAAGCGCAAAATACTGGGTGCACTGGTGACGGTTAACAATGAACGGGTCCGCTATGAACGCATTCCGGTGATGGAGTTTTTCAACAAGGTGCGGGAGGAATCATTATGAAAAAAAACATGGTGGCGATAGCACTCGCGTGTATTGTTTGTATAGTTATTGTTATGTCTGGATGTACTTCCTCAGGCTGCATTCAAGATATGCCAAGTTGCCTTGAGATATACCCCCCTGCAATCAATATTACCGGTGAAAAGACCGCATTGGAGCGACAGCTCATTGGAGAATACCATGAGCTTGAACAGGACGCATGGGTTACATCAACGGTGATGACCCCATCAAAAGGGAATCGTAAAGCGGTTGTCAATGCTGATGATGAGTTGTTGAATGCCATCCAGATAAGAGAATTAAACAGCGATACAATACGTTTATACAAGGATAAAGAGCTTATTGGCGAACAGAATAATGGATATATTGCAATAGTTGATGAAAAAAAGCTTCAGTCACTACAAGAGGCTGATGTAATACGCACCGTTGTACAACAGGAAAATAATGCCCGCAGTGTAATCTTTGTTAAAAGTTCTGGTGCTGCCAGAAGCAGTGAAGCAAAAGCCATACAGTTTGCAGTTGAATTTGCAAAAGAGCAGCATGCAAAAGCTAAAAAAGGTGACTGGATACAAAACAATGACGGCCGCTGGGTGAAGAAATGAAGCGTTTATTGTTCATAGTACTGTTACTCTTGCTATCGTTTGCTGGATGTGTTTCAACTGCACAGCGTGATGTGCCATTTGATTATTCACAGGTTTTAACAAAAGAGTATCGTTTTGGTACTGGCAGAGTTATACCTCTTACCTTTGAGCGTTCGGTAAATGTAAGTGGTACTATTACTACTGATGGGAAGTACTTTATCTATGCATCAAACAGAGAACGCAATAATTTTGATATATATCTTAGACCACTGAATGACATCACAACGTTTCGTTTAACAGTGCACCCTGCAAAAGATTTTGCCCCTGATGTTTCACCTGATGGTAAATGGTGTGTATTTGTTTCAACACGGGACGACCCCCAGGGTGATATTTTGCTCATGAAATTAAGTATAGACACGATACTATCACAGAGCAAATTAGAAGGCGAGCAACCTGCACAAAATCTTACAACAATAAAGGATACAGCAACCGGCGCTATAGTCCCCATACGAGACGCCAGCCCATGCTTTTCGCCTGATGGTAAATGGATTGCCTTTTCATCTGAGCGCGAAGGTGAGGAAAGTATTTTTATTATGAGCAGGGATGGTAATAAAGTTCGCAAGATAACCAGTGGCATGCAACCACGGTTTTCAAATGATGGCAATGCGATTCTTTTTACAAAACAGGATGGGAAGGAAACCAACATTTACCGGATAACCATCGCAACCGGTGCTATACAAAAGCTCACCAATAATTCGTCACTGCAACTATCACCGTGCTATGGAAAAACAGATGATGATATCTATTTTACACGGGTTGAGCATGATACTAACAGTGATGGAGTGGTTGATGCCAGTGATAACGGTATGCTGTATTATTACAATGTAATAACGGGTGAAGAATATCCGTTAACATTGATTGATGAATATTCAACTGCGCCACGATGGGTGCCATATGCTGACGGGGTTATTGTGTATAGTGTGGTTGAAGGTGAACACATAAACATGGCAATGATTCCCCATACGGGGATAATACCAAAACAAAAAAATGCACTTAGACAGTATGAACTGGCACTGAAATATAAAGAAGATTTTGATGATATAGAACGATATCAGCGATGTTTGTTTGCAACATATTATTTTTTTAGAGAGGCGGTGGATATTGATTCCCAGATGATTATTGCAAAGGCCCTGTATGAGCTTTCAAGGGATGAACACTATACAATTGCAAAACAGATATTACAGGAACTATCGCCCAAAAGCAAGCCGGCATCATTGTATGCGCAATTTATACTATTAAAAGAAAACAATACAATAACATACCTTGAAAAAAATATACAAGAGTTGAAGTTAGAAAACAATGAAAAACTAACGCCTTTTTTCATTGAAGAATTAGCTGATAGGTATGCAGCTCAGGGCTTTACACAGAGAGCTTTAACGACGTACCGTGATATTGTTGATACCTATGCCACCTATTCCAGGCTTGCGTATGTGCGCTTTAAGATTGGCCGGTTGCTGTACGGGGGATTTACTATACCTGAAGAGTGGATAGTGGTGTTAGGCTCATCGTACACCTATCTTAAAAATGAAATTACGATGGAAGTTATTAATGCTACAAAACAATTACCGGCAGCACAGCGGTATGCAGGTGCTAAGGAAGCTGTTGAACGGTATACCCTGCCTATTGCAAAGGCAATTTTTCAATACATAGCTGCCACAAGCCTTGATGAGCTGGGACAAAATGAAGAGGCATGGCTCTACTTAAAACAGGGGCTTGCAAATACAAAAAAATTGGATGTCGCATATTTTCTAATCAATGTAAAATCAGGTGAGCTTGCACAAAAACAGAAGAGTGATGATTGGGCTGGCTACTATGAGGCTGCAACTAATAACTTTCAGGTCCAGTGGAAACAGGATATCCGTCCTATTATTGAGCAACTGACAGAGTACTTTGAAACAAACGGACAAAAACTGTATGAGGAAGGAAAATATAAAGAGTCCGGTGAATTGTACAAACGCTACATTACCATGAATACATTGCTTTATCTAAGGCGTCGCTATCAGGATGTATACAACATAAACGCTGCAGGAGCGCATATTGGATATATCAATGCCAGTATTCCATTACAGAATACCATGCTGGATACTCTTAAAGATGAATATTCCGGGCAGGGTCACCGTCTTTCGGTTGCGCGTATGGATTTTGATAAGGCGCATATCTATGCACTTGGCTATATCTATGTGCAAGAAGCTCTGACACTTGGCTCGTCACCCCATGCAATGGAAGGAAGAACATCAGGTGAATTGGTTAAACAGCTTGCTATGTTGAAACAGGCACTATACCACATTGACTGGGCTTTGTTTATTGATGATAGGTTTGTTGATGCGTATATATTAAAAGGGTGGGTATATCAGTATGTTGATGAATTGCGGATGTGTTGCCCTTCTAAGAAGCGTTTGATTGATTCATATTTTAGTGAGTACCTCTGGGAACAATGCATTCCACTGTACGAGAAAGCTCTGGAGGCAAACGATGAAATTATAACACCCCGTAAAGAGGCGGATATACATACCAATCTGGCAAATATATATTTTCTGCTGAAAAATTATACTTTAGCCCTGCCGCATTATAACAAGGCTGTCAGCTATCAAAAAGCATTTACCTCATTAAAAGAAGAGGCACAGTTTTATTACCATTATGGATATTGTTTATGGCAACAGGGAAACTATAGCGGTGCGTATGCAGCAATGCAGCGTGCATATACTATTTATAAGGCGATAGCTCAGAAGAATGAGCTTTCAGTAAAAGATCAGCTCTATACATTATATAAATATTTTGCCTTATTTCAACAGATGCAGGGGAATTATACTAAGGCGATAGACTGGTATACTACATGTGTTATACATGCGGCACGCTATAATCATGAGGAAAGTAACTCACGATTATATATAGCAATAGCTGAATGCTACCGTAAACTGGGGAACGATAAAGAAGCATTAACTTATCTGGAACTTGCTGAAAAAAATGTATCACTAACAAAAGAAAAGCAATACAAAATAGGATTAAAAATAGTAACACTTGGTCCTGTATATGTGTTTACTGTAAATCAGGATGATATTATCATTGGTGAAGGAAAAATTGTTTCTGAGCTTTCATCTTTTGAAATGCAATTGCTTATTCATTCTATGACTGCAGAGATTTATATAAGCAATGGCAGGTTTACCGATGCTCTGACACGGTATGATAAAATTATAAAGTTAGCAGGTAATCGCAAAGGCAGCCTGTTCCTTGATGTTACATTTTCTGCACTGCAAAATGCCGGCTATTGCGCTGCTCAATCCGGACAAATTGCTGATGCTGTACGCTACTATGAACAAGCGCTGGCAATAGCTCAGAAAGAATCCATTGCTGTTGATAAGGTATACCGGATGATGCTGCAATGGGCTTACTGTTATACTGCAGGCAGTTATGGAGCAAAGGATGCTCTGCACCAAACTGATGTAGCGTTGGACACCATAGAGCACTATACAACAAGCATGTATGAACGTGTTTATGCTCAACTTAGCAATAACTATATCAATACTATGAAAGCCCAGAAAAAAAGGCCTGTCCCTGAGGATATAGAAAAATTATCGCAGCAGGCAACAAAACAGGTTGAAGGCAGTACCATATCATTTAATGCTCTTTATGCTCTGTTGCTGATGCAAAAAGCAACAATTATGGCCAATAACCAGTCATCCCTGGGACAAAGCACTGCAACAGCTTCTTTATATTCACAAGCATCAGCGCTATTATCACAGGCAATTGACTATAACGCTAATGATCCATATCATCAGGAATTTGTCATAAAATTACTTATCAATAGAGGTATATGCAATATTGCTACCGGCAAGGTTAAGGAAGGCTATGATGATATTATAAGCGCACGATTCAAGGCAAACGCTGTACAGTCAAAAGAATTGGTATGGTTTGCAGAAGCTACTGTATGGGATTATGCTAATCGCTATAATAGTTTAATGCAGCATATTGAAAATCCTGACAGCCTTATAGCTGGTGTTTTATCGCGTGTTGAGTTGTTGCCTCAATTATATGCGCGATATGCAGGCTTTATCTATAATCTTTATGATAGGTATACGGATTACTTGCTCAATGCAGGAAAATACAGAGAGGCATTTACTGCACAGCAACGCAAACAGATTGTTGCTTTAGCAATGTCAGGAGCAACGCTCAATGATTTTCACAATAAAGGTGATGATGAATTTTTTACTCATTACAAAAAAACATGTTTTACTGTTTATAAGCTTGAAAGGGCATTAACGCAGAAGATAGTAGCTGATGGAAAAAAGGAACTCATTGATACAATAAAGGAAAATCTATCCATGCAGTATAAAAAGATAGATACATTCCGTAAAAATGCTACAGATTTCATGGCACCCTATGTTGGTGCTTATAGAGCGACACGGTATGATGTGCCTGTGTTGCATTTTTATGACTATAACGGAAAGTTGTATTGCTGGATAGCATATAAAAATACGGTTGATTGGAGATTAATATCTGATGAAATAAATGCAAAAACTATAACCGCTGATATTGAAGCTGTTTTACAAAACTATGGTAACCGGGGCTATGTCATTTTAAATGATTCGTTTATGACTATACATCCATTGCTTGATACTACCCTGTTGTATAAGCTTGGATGTATACCATGTGCGGCACGGGCACCTGAAGTAGAAAAAAAAGTATGGCTGCCAGTGACATCCATAGCAACGGATATGCGATTGTCAGGTATACCAAATGTTATTAACGACATCCATGAAGCAGAGTATATTGTCGATTCTGAAAACAAGCTCTATGCTGTAACAGCCCGGTATTGTTTTACGACTGTTATAGAGTGTTCTGCTGTTGTTAAAAATATTCAGGGACTATCGCTTAACGATTTATTACTTTTAAGTGACGCGGCACTCTATGCTGATGTGGCTACTATTATTGGATATTATGCTGGTGGCAGGGTAGAAACTATTGTAAGAGCAATCAGCAGCGATGATGCTAACCTTCTCCATGAAGTCAATACACCATTACTGCTATTGGGTAAAACTCCATCTGATATAAAGCAGAGGGAGAGCAATGCGCTGGTTGTTGCAAAATCCAGCAGTCAATTGTTCAATAATGCTCTTGGTAAGGGGGATTACACAAAGGCTTTACTGGCATTAGAGCGGTGGAAACAAACAGGACTGCATGATAATGAATATACTATACATAAGATCAAGGTGCTGCTCTATCAAGGAAAAATAGATGATGCAGTGGCATTAATACAGTTGATTGCAGATAACGATTCAATTGCCCGGTCATACCTTGTGTATGCATATCTGCTACAGGGTCACATGGAGGAAGCTTTAAAAGCTTTGAAAGGGAATGCGGCATTGCAGGGGACTCTTGATAATGAGGTGTATGCTGCGCTTATTGAAGCATGGAATGGCAATCAACCCCTTGCAGAATATGATACCTTTGATAATCATGAAAAATCACTGTTACCACTCAATCAATTACGGTTATTATATATACAATTTGCTGCTCTCCTTAAAGAGGATGATAAGGCAGGAAAGGCGCTACAACAGTTTACAGCGGATTATATCCTTTCACAGCGTGAACTTTGTTTGGTCTATTCGCTTGGCTATGCAATCGATAGTTACCCTATAGCGACCAACGCAGGTATGCTCATAAACTCATTAAAGAATAATAAATACTCTGTTGATACCCTCACCAGCATGGATTACGATGCGTTGTCCTTGTTTGTAATACATGAAATTGTGTTGCATGCTGATATAAATGAAGAGGCATGGCTCAAGATGCTTATGGCTGCTCAAAATGCATTGCAGTATGCTCAGTGGATTGATATACAGTTTTATACCATAAAGATTGCAGATAATTGTAATAAAAGTGTGCCGCAACGATCCATACAACTCATAGAAAGCATCCCTTCACAAAAAGGCAAACCAGCATGGACTTTTGTCTTACAGCACATCGTTGCATATCAAAAAACGGGAAAATTTAAGCAGGCGCATACACTGTGCACGGCATTCCATGATCTACCTTTTCAAATAAAACGTCAGTGGTATATGCGTTACCTGTATTCTGTTATTGCTATGGGGAAAACAAAAGAAGCAGGGAAACTGCTTGATGAAAGCGGGATGATATCATGGGATAAATCGCTGTATGATCTTTTTTTGATGAACATTCAGCTTCAAAAGATGGCTATAGCCAAAAAAACCGATGAATCCGTTTTCAAAGCTGCTGAAAATGCTATTGCAAGGTTCATTGTTTCGCTCAGCAGTGATATGGCAGGTTTTTATTATAGCGACTATCCCTATTTGCTGGATAAACTTTTTAATTACATGGTATCCTATTCAATGAGCAGAGGCAATCAAAAAGATGCCTTGCAATATGCCGAATTACACAGGATGATATATGGCATAGCAGTACTGAGTAATAATGAATATTTTAAGCAACAGTATGACAACCTGGTAAGGAATGCAATCCCCATCACAGCGATTCAAAAAAAATTGCCAAAGGATGTAGCACTTTTATATACAGCAAAAAATGAAAATGATATCTTTGCGTGGATTATTACACGGACCTATATTCAGCCAGTACGATTGAGCAATTGTTACAGTGAAGTGAAGGATCTGGTTTATGAGTACTATAACAATCTTGGATTGTTGCAGCCTGTTGGGGGGATTGAAAATAACATTGATGAAAAGATGAAACCTGTAATAAAAGAATGTGCTCCATACAGCCGTGTTATTATCTTTGCCGATGTATATACCGATGCAATACCGTTTGAAGCAATTCTGTACCATCAGTCGGGAAGTGTGGTAGCCTTTATGCCTTCTCTTGTAGCGGCAATGGGTAGCACGCGGGTTATCCCTTCGGTTATTGCAATAAATATAGGCGATAGTAACCGGGATAGCATTATTGCTGCTGTAAAACAATCTGGGGTTCACTATGGATTTGCCATCTCATCAAGTATAATAATTACTGATAAGCCATTGTGGTATAGTGATAATAAAAAAAATTTTGTTATGGACGATGCTCTGGTAAAACCAGGATGCTTAATAATTGATTTGACTATCATGCAGGGGCAATCATATAATACAGGATTGGTATTGATGCAAAAAGGGATAGGTGGATTTATTACATTCAATTGCGCTGTTATTGATGTAAACCGATTGTTGTTTTTACGAGAATTTTTAACTGCTCTTAAAAGTAAACCATCATTTACTGCTTATGCAGATGCATTTGTTTATGTAATACGGGATAAACGGTACAAACATCCTGCAAACTGGGTGGGAATTCGTTTTTATAGCAGTTCAATGAATTATCTGTACAAGGGTGCTGACTAAATGAATGCTGTTGAAAAACCTGAAGTAGTCATTATTGATGATGATGAAATGGTTAATGAAGTTTTAAAATTTATTCTTGATGATGAATATAGAGTATATAACTATTATACTGCTGAGGATGCATTGCGAAGTGATGTGATAATGCAGGCTGATGTGATAGTTACCGATGTCAATTTACCCGGCATCAATGGATTGGAATTTATACAAAAGGTACATGAAATAAATGAAAGTATTCCTATCATTATAATTACAGCCTATAATGATATTGAAATAGCTATTTCTGCACTCAAGGCAGGAGCTTTTGATTTTATTTTAAAACCGTTTAAAAATGACCAGATTTCACTGGCTGTAAAACGGGCATATGAACGTTATAAACTCATAAAAGAAAATATTAACCTTGTGGGAGAGCTGAAATTAAAAAACAATGAATTAGAAAAACTCTATGCACAGTTGCAGGCAAGGTCAGTACAGATTGAAAATGAACTTGATATTGCAAGTAACCTTCAACAGTGTTTATTCCCTATTTCTTTCCCTGAAATAAAAGGATTTTCTTTTTATTTAAAATTTAAACCGGTTGAAAAGATCAGTGGCGATTTTTTTGATTTTATTATTCATGATGACCAACATTTTTCATTTATCTTTGCTGATGTTTCCGGGCATGGTGTGCCTGCAGCGTTATATTCTGCCATTGTTAAAACGGCGATTTCATCTATTGTTACCCATGAGAAATCTCCATCCGAAATCATGAATGAAATGAATCAGTTTTTAATTCAGACGCAAAAAACAATGAGCTACAATTATGCTGCTATATTTTTAGCACATATTAATCTGGATAATCATCGCATTGAGTATATTAATGCAGGTTTGCCGGCACCAATTGTTATCCATAACAATGGCGATGCTATACGTCTGGAAACCACTGGACCTTTTGTTGGCATTTTTGATACATCGTTGTATACCGCAAAAAGCGTTAAACTATTAGCTGGTGATAAGCTTTTATTTTTTTCAGATGGTGCCTTTGAATGCCCTGATAAGGTTGACAGAATATTAGGGGAAAAGCAGTTTCAGCGGTTAATTGATGAACATAGTAAAATGGAAATCAATGAACTTATTGAATTTTTGTTTAAAAGAGTGCAAGAATTTTGTGGTTATGATCGCTTTGTTGATGATGTAACAATGCTGGGGATGAAATATGAACCATAGTATTAACTATAACCGTAGCAACACGATAAATAAATTGCACTTTTTATGAAAAGTATTGTAAATAATTAAATGATACCACCATGTTTTGCAATGGTGATAGTGGCATGCATATTGTAGTGGAATATGATCAATAGAGTTTTTAGCAACGATTGATATGTTGTAGTGTACTAACTGTTCAAAGGATAGATCCTTAATACTGATTCAGGATCTTTATTGAATAAGAGATACTGAAACGAGCCTGTTATGGTGACAGACCTGAATCCAGCATGACATAGTCACATAAATTTATTTTTGGAGAGAATACCATGAGAAAAATGATAAATGTTTTTACAATATTTATGATGCCATTGATGTGTGTGTTATTGCTGATACACAATGCGTATGGTTTACAGGTATCGTTTGTGGTTGGCGAGGCATTTGTAGAGCGCAATGGTAAGCAACTAACAGCAACCGTTGGTATGAATGTAGATACAGGAGATACTATCATAACAAAGAAGGCAAGCATTGTTGAGTTGCTTTTTCTTGATGGGAGTGCAGTAAAAATTTTTGAAAATGCAAAGGTGAAAATTGCACGCGTACAGGAAAAGGAAGAAAATATATCAGTAGTGAATGGTGTGGTAAAGGCAAAGATTGCTAAATTGCAAAAAAATGAATCAAAAAAGATATATACTCCAACAACGGTATGTGCAATCAGAGGTACCGAGTTTTTTGTAGCTGTTAGCGATAGTTCAAATTCCAGAATTAATATGGAAGAAGGGTCGTTGGAACTCATTAATCCATATGGGGCGCTCACCATTCAGGGGGACGAACAGGCAAATGCTGAGATTGCAAAAAAAGCTGAAGCAGATGAAAACCTCAAAAATCCGGAGGCATGGAAAAATACTGAAGATAAAAATTTTACAATAGAGCCGCAAAAGTATGCTGACAGTTATGAAGAATATTTACAGACGCTTGAAGAACGAAGTTCAACCCAATCAGCAGAAATTGCAAAATTAAAGAAGATGCCAATTAAAAAAAATTATTCAGATAAGATAGAACAAGATATGCAGGAAGTGGAAGAAAAAGCTGCAATGATTGCTGATGATTATTTTTTAGGTGATTGTGCAAGTGCTGCAGTTGAAACTGTTTTACAAAATTATAAAGATAAGAAACAAGAGATATATGATGCTTTTGATAAAATAAAATCACAGGCGGATAGGGTATTACAGCAACAAAAAGCAAATTATGAAGCAATAATGGCAGTAAAAGAAGCATATCGTAAAAGTTATGAGGAAATAAAGGGTAAACATAAACAAAGTATTGAACAAATTAAAGAGGAAGTAAAAAAGGTTCAGGAGCAATAATAGTATTACAACGATGACGATAGTAAAAAATTTTTGCCTGCCTGTACACCCTGTTCAAATCCCTGTAGAATTTTTTTATGGTCGCGGGTTAATCTGTCTACAGTGAAATCATCTGGTGGATAAATGATGCTTATTTTTTTGTGTTTATGCTCTAATTCATCAAGCAATGTATTATACATGAGGTAACGGTTTTCCAGCGCCTGTACCAGATAGCGATATTTTGCCTCTTTAAAATAATTTTCAACAATATATCTAATCCAGAATGATTCCTCTTTTTTACGGTATCCCTTGCTACGAGTCAATACTACCACTATATCCTCTTCTTTATATCCCATAGCTAAAGCTTTTTTGTAGGGAATGGGATCAAGCATGCCACCATCACATAGCTTATGTGTTTTATACTCAACAAAGCCTCGATACAGTACCGGGATGGCAGCGGAGGCTTTCAATGATGGTATGAGGTCATCCTTTTTTGAATGAAGATAGAGTGTGCCTGGCGGGTTGTTATCATTATATTCTGTTGCTGTGATAATGACTGGAATAGAATGCTGTAAATAGTTGCAATTTAAAGCATCATCACCTTCTATCACTGCCGAAACCATCCAGTCTAAATTTAAAATATGCTTTGCTGGCCGCAGAATATTGGTAATTTTGATAAAACTATCGGTTAACAAAACACCAAAAAAGGCATCGCGTGCCAGATAAATTTGATGTGCCGCATAGGCAACGCCAGTTAAGGCTCCTGCAGATGAGCCAATAATGAGTTTGAAAGGGAAATAATTTCTATCGGTAAAAGCCTGTAAAACACCGGTTAAAAAAACGCCTCGCATCCCGCCTCCTTCAAGTACAAGAACCTTTTTGTGCGGGAAAGCCTTTGCCTGCTTCCTTTTTATAAAAAAACGTGCAAAAGGTGATACCACTGACATGAGATGCTCCTTCCTGAACAAGTGTTTTTTATTTTGTTATTATTAAAACAATGCAATGGAGAGCAGTGTCAACCATAAAAAATTGCATGGATAAAAAAATAAAGTAATTTCTGAAACAGGGGTGCTCAATCATTTTTTTTAAAGCCGGCAATTACCAGTATACATATACCGATAAGTGACCAGACAAATGTTCGCAATCTCCGTATAATCCCTATGGTAAGTCCCAGCGAAGGATCATATCCCAGCAACTTCAATGCCAGTGAATATGAGCCTTCACTTGTTCCTAAATTGGCAGGCATAAAAAACATCACCGAGGTAAGGAACAAACCAAAGACATATAAAAATAATGCATGGTATATATTAAATGGTATTTTGAGAAAATAGACAATAAGATATATCTCAAGGGTACATGAAATGGTTACAGCAAAATAATGGAGCAGGATTGAAGCAATAAATCGTGATACATGTGATGTGCTGCTGAATATATATTTTATCTCATTATCAAGCTCTGCAATTTTTTTGTTTCTTTCATTGGTTATAAGTTTAGTTTTTAACCGTGAAGGAATTTTGGAAACAATGTAATCAAGCAAGCCTTCACGCTGCTTTTTAATAATAATAATAATTATGGCGATAGTTACTATGAAAAAAGAAAGGGCAATGATGGTAATGTAAAAAGGCAAATTGAGTATGAACAGGCTCAGTACGATACCCGTTAAAAACATTAAAGCATTGGCTATTGAATGAGCAGTTCGATCCAGAACCACTGATGCCAGACCAATTTGCAATGGAATGTCGTCTTTCATGTACATAGCTTTCAATGGTTCACCCGCAATAGAGCCAAAGGCATTTATTGATGATGTTGAATCGCCAGCAATGCGGGCCAGTACAAGTTTAAGAAATGTATTTCCTTCTATAGGATGATTTATAAGAACCTTCCACCCTAATGTTAAAAAGATGTGGCTTATTATAAAAATGCTAACAATTATCCAGAAACCCCATCCAACTGAAATAATTTGCAATATTGTTTTTTGTATGCCGAATGTTTTAAAAAGAAATAACAGTATAAGTATTCCAATAATAATAAATATGTAACGGGCTTTTTTCATAAAATTTCCAGATTATTAAAATTGAATAGCAAGAACGGTAAAATCATCTAAAAATTCTTTGTCAACATCCTGCACAATAAGATTGTTTTTAAGGCGGGATATAAGGAAATCAGGTCCTTTTTCAAGTGATTGCAATGAATAGTCAATAAGCTTTTTTTCCCCTTCATCCATATTCCCATTCCCAAGAAGATCAAGAACCCCATCAGTAAACATAACCACTAAATCGTTGTCCTCAAAAAATAGCGCTTTCTCCTCATATTGTGCCTTGTTGATTATACCCAGGGCTATGCCTTTAGCATTAAGATGTATTGTTTCTTTACTGCGCGAGCGGACCAACAGTTGATTATTGTGTCCTCCGCTGCCATACGTAAGAAGCTTATTATGCGAATCAATAAGCATATAAAAAGCTGTTACAAACATGCCATATTCAGAATCTTCATAGATATATTTATTGGCATGGGTTAAAAGCTGTCCAGGCTGATTGTTGATACGCGACTCGGCACGCAATACATTGCGCGCTGTACCCATAAAAAGCGCGGCAGGAATACCTTTCCCGGAGATGTCGGCTATTAATAAACCAAACTTGTCATTGTCAAACTGAAAAATGTCGTAAAAATCTCCACCAATCTCTTTTGCTGATTTATTAAAAGCTGCAAGCCTGTGTGAATTGATAGAGTGAGGAATTTTTGGCAATATTCGTTTCTGAATTTCAGCGGCAATATCAATTTCCTGAGCAAGCCTTCGCTGTTCCTCAGTTTGCTGTAAATAGATGGAATTCTGGTATGCTTCTACGATTTGATTAGCAATGGTTGTTGCAACTCTCAGATCATGAGCATCAAAGCTTGATTTGTCCACTTTATCCGCAAGGTTTAATACACCAATAATGGTATTTTTATATCGCAGTGGTATTGATATAAACGAAGGAGTTATATATTCATGAGTTCTGGCAAAACTTGCTAATGAAGGATCGGACATGATATTGCTGACAAGTAGAGGGTCGCCACTGGTGTAAACGCGGTATGCAATGGGAGCATTATCCTTGTTTACATACAGGTTTATAGCTTCCGGAAGATTGTGTGAGGCTGCAATAGAAAACTCATCGGTATTTGTATTATACAGCAGTATTGATGCGCGCTTAACACCAACAGACGATGCTAACGGTTGCATAATCTTTGGAAAAATATTTTCTGATGGGCTGGAATGTGCTATAGCCTGTGATATTTCGTACATAATTTCAAGTTCTTTTAGCCGTGTTGCCAGGTCATGGTAAAGCTGTCGGTGAGTTATTGCAATGGCTGCAGAATCTGCAATATACATTAACACTTTAAGATCGTCATCGGTGAAACTTTCTCTTTCGGTACTGTTGACAACCTCTATAACCCCAACCAGCCTGTCAATGAGTATCATTGGTGAGCATATGATATTTCTCGTGTGAAAGTTGCTTTTACTATCAATATCTTCGTAGAAGCGCTCATCATTGTAGGGATTGTTAACAATAAGTGGAGTGCCGGTAAGCGCAACATACCCGGCAATGCCTTTGCCTTTAGGAACTATCTCCCCTTTTATGAGTGAATCGCCGCCACCCCTGACAATATAAAAATATAAGTCTTCGGTTATAGGGTCGGTAAGCAGTATAGAACATCCTTCAGACTTAAGCATATCTTTTGTTGTATCAAGGATTATGGTTAAAAGATCAGATAGCTTAAGGCTTGAGTTAATCCTCTTATTAATTGCGCTAAATTGCTCGATATCGTAATTCATAAGTAATTATATTCATTAATTATTTAATATAGAGTACTATTAGAATATAATTTTAAAAAATGTCTATCTTTTTTCGATAGTTACTATTAAAAATAGATTTGATTACCACAACGGCTTTTTAGTATAATGGTACAGTAAAAGCATGTTTTTTATGTTAGAGTATAACTTCCATAAAAAAGTATTTGCAGCATGCATCAGCGTTGCGTAAATGAAAAAAATGTATAGGTGCGATAGTATTACATGATTATATTTGTCGTTAGCTAATGGTATGCTGATTGTGAGAGGATAGTCATTCTGAAGCGAATCCGAAGAATATCGCCGTTTTGTGAACGAATAGATGCTTCGGGACTGTGTCCCTCAGCATGACAATGTGAGGAGCGTCATCCTGAACTGGTTTCAGGATCATTTCAGGACATACTGTTACACATCTGGATTCCGTGACAGGCACGGAATGACATTGAGAAACAATACTGTTTCAGGAGAACAAGATGGATCCGACAGAGTTGACATTAAAAAACATATACAGCATTGAAGGACGAGGCCATTTTCCACGACCTGATTGCATACGGCTCCCTTCATTCAATTTACATGGGCAATGGATTATGGCATTTGATAAACAGAATCGTGGTATACGTTTACAATGGTATAACAAGGAAAATGCAGGAAAGATTATAAGCGGGCACTATATACTTAAGGGATTTGAGTCATACCCTGTGGAGGTACCATTTCCTCTTGAAGCAGATGTGAACAGCGCAATTCATGTAAAAAGTCACATGGCACCTGATGAAATAATTAAACAAAAGCGTTTCTGGTATTTTTGTTCCTTTGGTGTTGATGCTATAAAAAGTGGACGATTGCATTTTGGAGCATGCGATTATAAAGCAACGGTATGGCTTAATGGCAGATGTCTGGGTTTTCATGAAGGAGGATACACGCCTTTTTCGTTTTTTGTGCCAGAATTTGAGGATATCAACTATCTGGTTGTGCTTGTTGAGGATAGCATATCGCCATCACAGATACGAGGCAAACAGACTTTTCTTCACAAGCCATTTCTGGTGTGGTATACAAATAGTAGCGGAATATGGCAGGATGTGTGGATTGAACAGGTTGCCAGCACACATATAACATCACTGACATGTACCAGAGATGCTGCTGTTTGCTTTGCTATGAGCGTTGAAAGCCAGGAGAATGTCCGTAACGATATTACCGTTGAGCTTAAAATCTTTGCATCACAGGTGTTTGGAAAACGGAGTGTGTTAAAAACCCCTGTCAAAGTGTATCGTGATATAGTTGTTTTTGATGTATTTAAAAAAGGACAGGTTGTTATTGAAGTGCCGCTGTCGCTTTTTGATGTATGGAGCCCTTCACATCCTGCCGTACATCCCATTCAGGTAGTACTAAAAAAAGCCGGGAAAGAAATAGACTGTATCCATAGCTATTTTGGCAGGAGGGATGTTACCATACAGAATGGCAGGATACTGCTCAATAAAAAAAATATCTATCAGCGGTTATTGCTCAATCAGGGATACTATCCGGAAGGATTATATCGTCCTGTGGATACCATGCAGTATAAATCTGATATTGAAATTATGAAATCGCTTGGATTCAATGGCTGCCGCATACATCAAAAGATAGAGGATCCGCGGTTTTTATATTGGGCGGATATGGTAGGATTTTTAATATGGGAAGAGATGCCCAGTTACTATCTCCCATTACAAAAGAATATGCAACGATTATATGCGCAACTGCAGGAGGTTATGGCGCGCGACTGTATGCACCCCTCCATCATTACGCTTGTACTGTATAATGAAAGCTGGGGACTCTATTCAATGTTTTTTTCACGGAAGGTGCGCAACAGTGTAGTAGAGCTTTTCGATACCGTAAAGAGCCAATACCATGGGTACCTTATTATTGACAATAGTGGATTTCATCATCTTAAGAGCGATATTACCGACATACACCACTATTTGCAGCGATTTGAAGATATTGAAGAGCTTTATAAACGGCTGGTTGATGGCGTCAGAGAGGCGCCGCTATGGACGCATTTTTTTATGATGATTCTGGGTAAGGAGAATATACAAACTCCTTATCTCAAGGGATATGGCGACACAACAAGCCCGATTATCATAAGCGAGATGGGTGGGTTTGGTTTTGGTATATACCCCTCGGAGGCAAAAACCCTTGAAGAAAGCTTTCAGAAGCATTGCAGTATCTTATCAAAATTTCCACAAATACAGGGTTTTTGCTATACACAATTTACCGATACATTTCAGGAAACAAACGGGGTTGTTACCTTTGATCGCAGGCCAAAAGCTAAGTTGCTTCCAATAATGCAAAAAGCGCTGGCAAAACATATATTTTGGTAACAAATATCGGTATAGTAGTCGATAAAAACGGTAAGGTACTACCTTTTCATGAGAGCTTACTTTTATTATGCTATTACTATGAAAAAATTGACAATAACTATCGCCACATTGCTGTTTGCAGTGAGCATTTATTCAGAAAGTGCTGATTATCTGAATGTAACGCTGGTAAGTCCAAAGATATCATACGATGAAAATGATGACATCATTGTGTATTGCGTTGTTCATAATACTGCACAGGTACCGGTCGAATTTACCATCTATGATATTCCCTATACAACGTTTCAGCCAGTTGTGTACTTGCAGAATGGAAAAGAGGCACCAATTACGGTTGATTACCGGTTAAAGAATATTCCTGCTTACAGGTTAGTAGCAGAAGAAGAGGGAAGAAAAATTATTTTGCAACCTGATGAAAAATTTGTGTACAGGGCAGTGTGCAATAATTTTTATACATTGGCAAAGGATAACAAATACCGTATTAAGGTATACTTTTATCCGGATGCTAAAGATGAGTATACCATTAAATCAGATAATGAACTTACTATAGCTGTTGTTCCGGTTCCGGAATTTGCCATGCGTACCGGTATTGTTAAAAAGGAGCGTAACATTACCCCTTCAGAGGTGGTACTGTTAACCCTCAATGCAGAAATGAACAAAAAGTGGGATAATGTTATTAAGTATATAAATATTGAAAAATATATTTATGCCTATTCAGAATTTGCAAAACGCTATTCTACTACAAACGATTATGAACGCTTGATTGTTGAGCAGGAATTTATTAATTTTATAACAAAGGATCGCCCTGATTATTTGATTGACTTTTCAGTGCTTCATGAACAGATAATAGCGCAGACGAATGTTGCCTATGTTGATGTTAAGGTAAAGCGATGGGGTCCGCGCTTTCCTGCAACGATGAAGTACCGGTACACGCTGGAGCCATATAACAATTTATGGGTGATAGTTAATGTAGATGTATCAATACTTAAGGAATAATCTATGACAGAGATACTTTCACAGGATGAAATTGATGCCCTGTTGACCGCCATCTCAACAGGTGAAGCGGATACAACCGATTATACCGCGGTTAAAGAACAGCGCAAGGTAAAGATATATGATTTCCGGCGCCCTGATAAATTTTCCAAAGACCAGATACGTACCCTGCAGATGATGCATGAAACGTTTGCACGTTTAACAACAACTGCTCTGTCAGCGCAATTGCGTGCTTTGGTAAGTGTGCATGTGGCTTCTGTTGATCAGCTTACCTATGAGGAATTCATACGTTCTATTCCCAACCCCACTACGCTTGCAGTTATCAATATGGATCCTCTTAAAGGTTCAGCGGTACTGGAGATAGATCCTTCAATAACCTTTACTATCATCGATAAGCTTTTTGGCGGTACTGGTGAATCAACAAAGATCAGCCGTGAGTTAACCGATATTGAGCTATCGGTTATGGAAGGCATTATTGTCAGAATTTTAGGGAATCTTCGTGAAGCATGGTCAAATGTCATTGATCTTCGTCCACGATTGGGTAATATTGAAACAAATCCGCAGTTTGCACAGATTGTTCCTCCTAACGACATGGTTGTTCTTGTAACGCTGGAAACAAAGGTAGGGGAAGTGGAGGGGATGATGAACCTATGTATTCCCTATATCACTATAGAACCTGTTATTTCAAAGCTATCAGCTCAGTACTGGTATTCAAGTATCAGAAAGGGTGCTACCGATGAAAATGCTGCAATAATACAAAGCAGGTTAGAATCGGTTGAGTTACCCATAATAGTAGAAGTTGGTGAGGTAGAAATAACCATGGAAGAATTGTTGGCTATTCAACTTGGTGATGTTATTAAACTCCCCAACACTAAAGTTAATTCAGATATGACAGCAAAAATTGGTGGAAGGAAAAAATATAAGTGTCGCCCGGGTGTCATAGGAAATAGAGTAGCAGTGCAAATAGGAGAAAAGATTGAAGACATACCTGATGAACTGCTTGTCAGCAAAAGAAGTGAAGAGGAATAGCTTACTTATTACTTACAAATATCTTATTGATTTACTACTTTGTTTAAATAGGGTAATGGATCAACAAATTCTGTACCAATCTTAATTTGATAAAAGCAGATATGGCGTGTGGCATTTCCGGTTTTACCAACATACCCGATAACTTCACCTTTTGCAACTTTTTGTCCTTCCTCAACCGTCACACGCTGGCAATGTGAATAGGCAGTAACAAATCCATATTTATGTTTTATAGATACAGTTAATCCTAATTGATTGTTCCATACTATTGATTCCACTATACCAGGAGCGGTAACTTTAATAGGTGCTCCGGGAAATGCAGCGATATCAACTCCTTCATGAAATTCTTTCTGAAATGTAAATGGAGATGTACGTATACCATAGCGGGTAATAACGAATCCATCAACAGGCCACATTGATGGTGTATTTTCTATAACTTTTCGTCTTTCACGCATGAACTTTTTTATGTCTTTGAGAACATCTTTAGTAGTTTCCAGATCCTGTACCATCTCTTCAATATTGAGAATTTCAATTGGAGGCGAACCCGGTTCTTCGGTATCAACGATTCCCGATACGCCACCTTTTGCCCAGAGAGTATCGGCTCTGTTGCCAGGTGTTAATGAATAGAGGTATGATAGCTCCGGTTTTAAATGCTGAAATATATCATATAATTTATTTACTTCTTCTTTATACTTTGCAATCTGTATTTTGGAATTTGAACCATACATCTTAAGACGGGATACTTCTTTTATTGTTGATGTATGGTTTATAATAAATACTGATGTGAGCGCTAATATAAGTACGATCGATGTGATAATCCCGGTAAGTGTAAAAAGAGTAATGTGTAAATTTACTATCTTTTTTTCAGAGTGAGGGATGATCATAATGGTTAAACGCTCATTTCCTCTTTTCTTTATGTGCTCCCATTTTGCTTTAATTTTAGAACTGATCTGTTCCCATTTTTCAAAGACAATGTCCTGTATCTGTTTCTGGAGATCATATAAATTTGATTCTTTAAACGGATTCAATCCCATAGTATTGTTAAACCTGTTGCATAGTAGTATAGTAATTATCAAACAATAGTAAACAAAATGTATAGAAAAGTAGCAGATATTCTATACATGACTTTGCATGTATAGAATAAAAATAACCTGTCTATTTTAATAATCGACCATTTATTGTCAAGTTTATTCTTTTTTTATGGTCAAATTGTTAAAGCTTCATTGTGAGTGACAGAAAGGGCGTATTGCAATGTGTTCAAAAAAGTTCATGGTAGACAACGACGTATAGATTTAAAAATTACATGAAATGAATAGAAATTAAAAAATTTGCTAAAGCAAATAGTTCACATTCCGAAATGTTGAATAAGGGAAAATATATAGAAAAATTCATTAAATAGATGAAATGCATACATAATATAGTATAAATAACCGTAAACGCCATAAACCATAGATAAACAAATATAATTGCCTTTAATTCTTTAAACAGAGCTTCCGAACATCACAATAAGCTGTAAGGTTCTTTGAAAACTAATAAGGCAATCCCTGCAACGCCATATTCTTCATTTTTTCTTTTATTTTAAAAAGGTAGCAACTTAAATGAGGGATAAGGGGTTGTAGTGAAGTAAAAAAAGGGTATTCTCTTTTTTTAGATCAACAACCCGGTTTTATCCTGATAGGGAGATCAGGAAAATTTTAACACAAAGGAGTGTGTGTATGATTATTAACCACAACTTAAGCGCTATTAATTCAAATAAGGTGCTAAAGTTTAAACACTGGGATGTTAACCGTTCAATGGAGCAGTTATCATCCGGTATGCGTATCAACCGAGCAGGCGATGATGCTTCGGGATTGGCTGTATCTGAAAAAATGCGTACTCAGATTCAGGGTTTGCGGCAGGCTGAGCGAAATACTGAAGATGGTATGTCATTTGTTCAAACAGCAGAAGGATACTTAAATCAAACTGCAACCATATTGCAAAGAATCAGGGTGCTTGCGGTTCAGTCATCTAATGGTATCTATACTCTTGAAGACAGACAGCTTATTCAGGTTGAAGTATCGGCTCTGGTTGATGAAATTGATCGAATTGCATCTCAGGCAGAATTCAACAAGTTCAAACTCTTGCTTGGTGATTTTTCAAGAACAAATCCAAAAGCAAGTATGTGGTTCCACATGGGTGCCAACATGCATCAGCGTGAGCGTGTATATATCGGAACCATGACTTCGCTGGGATTAAATCTAAGAGAAAAGACCGGAAAATTTCTAGCAAATCTATCAACTGCTGAAGGGGCCAACAGGACTATCGGTATTATCGATGAAGGTCTACAGAAGATAGCCAAGCAGCGTGCTGATTTAGGTGCCTACTATAATCGATTGGAGCATGCAGCAAAAGGTTTGATGAATGCTTATGAAAATATCCAGGCATCTGAAAGCCGTATACGTGACGCTGACATGGCTGAAACGATGGTAGATTTGACCAAGGATCAGATCCTTGTGCAGAGTGGTACTGCGATGCTTGCTCAGGCAAATTTACGACCAAGAACAATCTTACAGCTTTTAGGAACATAAGATAAAAACGTATACTACTATCAGGGAATACCCGTACTAAACATAGTGCCCGCTGTTTTAAGCGGGCACTTTTATTTGTGCGATAGTTCCTCTAAAATGCGCAATATTTCAGGGAGTAATTGTTTTTTTCGGGATAAAATGCCCGGCAAACTATAAATGTGGGGCTCAATGGGGGGATAGTTCAAATGAACCTCACCTTTAAAGTCAGTTGATAACAGGATGCTATTCTGAGTGGTGATGTCGGTAACCAATAATAATGCCCAGTGAACATTTCTGCTTTGGGCAAATTGTACCAGTGCAGATAACAATGATTCTTTCACTTCATTGATACCATCAAGTGTTATCACCTCAACCTGTGATATAGCTACCGCGATACCATATTCTTCATAGATTTTACAATCATTGCTTACCGCATATATGGGATCAATGGTTTTCAAACTTTCGGTTGAGGATAAAAGCTTTTGCCCATAATCGTTGTAGTTAATACCAGCTATCGCTGCCAATTCTTCTAATGATTTTTTGTCAGTTTCAGTAGTTGTGGGTGATAATAGCATGGTGGTATCAGATAGTATGCCACTGCATAGCAGAAGTGCGATATGCGGTTCAGGTTTAACATTGTTATATTTAAAAAGTTCATAAACCAGTGTACAGGTACTTCCCACTGGTTTGGAATACACAAATATTGGGGTTGTGGTTTTTAAGCTTCCCAACCGGTGATGGTCAATAATTTCAATAATTTGAGCGGTTTGAGCTCCATCAACTGCTTGTGATAATTCATTGTGATCTACAAGGATTACCTTTTTTGCATAGTGCTTGATAATGTCCGAACGGGTAATAATCCCTTTCAGGATAGTATTGTCACATACGGGTAGTCCCCGGTATTCATTAAGCAACAGTTGTTCGCGTGCCTGCTCTACTGGCAAATCCGGGGATATTGTATCAGCATCTTGCATAATAGAATGACATGGTATGCTTAACGTTAACATTCGCAAGGTATTGTAGGTATCTATTTCGGAAAGATAAATACATCCTTTATAGTGAGTAGTGTCATAGGTAAAATCATTCACTCCGGTAATCAATAGTGCAGCAAAATTATTTTTGATCGCAAATTCAATTATCTCTTTTCTATCGCCTACTAAGAGTACCGTTTTTTCAGGGATAACATTGTGTAGTTCTTCAATAGACCGTGTTGATTCCATAGCTCCAATAACTATTGCTGCTTCAAATTCCTTATCTTTTCCCTGCTGAATAAACCGTCCCGGGATGGTAAGATTAAAATTTTGAGGTTTGAATAAATAAACTGGCTTTGCTATGGATGTTACCGGAAAATAAAATTGAGCAATTTCATTAAAGCTCACAATACCCTTAAACACGTTAGTACTGTCCACTATAGGTATAATACGTATTCTATCCTGCTCAAGATGCTTTATGATTGAATAGAGAGGATCATCAGCATATGCAGTAATAACGTTTTTTGTCATAATATCGTTTACTTTAGGATACACATTGTTGATTAAATCAGGTGGCTGCAATCCAATTTGGTTAAATACAAAACGGGTTTGACGGTTAATATTGCCGCAACGGTATGCCCGATAACGATTGGTAGAATCGACACTATTTTTTAATTGTGCATAACAGTATGCAGCGCAGATTGAATCAGTATCAGGGTTTTTATGTCCAATGACAATAATATCTTCCATGTGATTAACGTTCACCTTCCAGGGTGTATAGTGCTTTAGGATAAACAAGTGCAGTAATGGCATATATCTCCCATGCAAATGCTAAAAAGCCAATATACCCAGGGATTGGCATCTCAAACAATTTTAGGGAGGGTAAAATAGGAACGGTATATATCCATTTTGTTGCTGCCCAGTAATTCCAGAATTCCCATAAATACCCGCAGAGCAAACCGGCTGCCAACAAAGATACAAGTCGCGTGTATTTGCCTACTATAAGGTCAGCATAGATGGAAGGACGATTTAGTAAATAATTAACTGGCTCCAGTAAAAAGATAAATCCTAACCAGGTAAAACCGGCTGTAAACTCACTATAATGAATGTTGGCAGCCCATGTAAGCCAGAAGAATAGATCGGGGTCAGCTGCACGGTTTGTATAATGCATAGAAAAAGGGATGATTGGTATAAAGATAAAGAATAGTCCAATAATAAAGGATACAACAAGGAACGATGATGTTATATGTATAGGTTTAAAAAAAAGTTTAGGCAGTATGGTTGCTATGATTGCATATACCAGCAATACTCCCGGGAAGATAGTGCTGAATGACCAGATATAGCCAAAATATCGGATAGGCAGAGATTGAATGAGTCCCTGATAATGCCAATTAGATAAAAAGATATTGAACCATTCGAACATCCACCAGCAAAGAAATGATAACAGTGATAGCTTTACGATAGTTCGGTTTTTTATTAATGAGCGATTGCTTTTGGCAAGTATTCCATCGGTAAGTAAGATAAGACCTGTCCACAGGGTTGGCGTAGCCCATATTGTAACATGCGAAACATGAAATAGAATGCATAGTTGCATAAAAGCTATGAGCATTATCCCTGTATAAAAATAAAATGGATAGGATTTCATGGTTTTGCCCCCTTAAAATAGTAAAAATAGTTTACCACGTGATAAAAAAATCTCTGAATGTGTTATGTATGCCAGAACTCGTCCAGAATTAATTTTATTGCAGCAGATTTATTTAAGGGATAAAAATGAAAACCCGGAACTCCATACGAACGTAATTGCTGGCACTGCTGTATGGTAAATTCAATACCAACCTTACACATATCATCGGGCTGAGAACATTTCTCAAGCTCCTGTAATAATGAATTGGGAATATCAGGATTACACATTGTTGTGATTTTAGTAAGTTGTGCAATACTGGTTAATGGCATTATGCCAGGTAGGATGGGAATAGTAATGCCTGCTTTTATGGTCTTATCCAAAAATGTATAAAATTTATCATTATTGAAAAAAAGCTGCGTAATGATAAAATCAGCTCCTGCATCTACTTTCTTCTTTAAGTTGGCTATATCGGTATCTAAATCGGGTGCTTCAATATGTCCTTCAGGATATCCTGCTACTCCAATGGTAAAGTGATTCATACTTCTGATAAATGATACCAGTTCGTTTGCATGGGTAAAACCGCCGGGATGAGGTTTAAAATGGGTTTCGCCCATTGGGGGATCGCCCCGCAAGGCTAAAATATTGCTAAATCCCAGTGTTTTCACATAATGAAGATAAGAAACAATGTCATCTTTACTCTGGCCAACACAGGTAAAATGAACAAGTGGTTCAATTGAAAATGATTTTTTTATGCGAATCGCAATCTCAAGGGTTTTATCTCGTGTTGAACCGCCAGCTCCATAGGTTACTGAAATAAAGTCTGGTTTATAGTGCACCATGATCGATAGTTCTTTGAAGAGATTTTCCTCCCCTGATGAAGTCTTAGGTGGAAACACTTCAAATGACAGCAATGGTTTTTTATGTTGTAGACAGACAGCAATATCCATAACACTCACTTTTAATTTTTAATATAGAAAAATGGTGATAAGTTGATTATGGTGATAGTGATTTGTGGCAATAAAAAAATCAATAACAATTGTGTATAAATTTTTTTTGATAGCAATAAATAAATATTAATTTCTTGACAGTAACGATATAATATCAGATACTATCGAACATAATAAGAATAATTATTAAATATTTTTACTTTTTTAGCCGATTAAGTATATGATATCATAGTATTATGGTGAAAAGCAAATACTATTAATAGGTATTAAACGTTTCATAATCTTTTTAAAAAGGAGTCGACAATGAGAAGGGAGGTCAGATCTTTTATATTGTCGCTTGCCATCGGTGGTTTAATGGTAGCAGTCGGTGGAGGCAATATAGTGGTGCAGGCGCAGGAAGCGCAGCAGGCACAACAACAGAAAAAGCAACAAACTGGTTTAGTTGAAGATTGGATGGATGACTTTGAAGCAAGTGAAGATTGGCGGGCAATGGCAACATGTCCAATTGGAGAAACAAAAATCAGGAAGATTCCCGGTAAACCAAGACCAATTGATGAAAATGGCAATGAGGTTAATTATCCTGATACGATAACTGATGAAAATGGAATCACACATGAGAATAAATATGTATTAGGTGTTAAGACTTATTTTATGGATAGAGGTTTTGATAGAGTTGAGGTTTTTCCCCCAAATGAGTATATAGTTCGTGGTAAAGCAAAAGAGATCAAGGTTTGGGCATTAGGACGAAAATTCAGGCATACACTTTTTGTGAAGCTACGCGATTATAAAGGAGCCATTCACAAAATAAAAATTGGAAGATTGGATTTCTGGGGATGGAGAGAGATGTCAGTCATTGTACCGGGTTGGTTGCCACAGAGTCCAGGGTATGCATTGCTCGATAAAAATCTCCATTTTGTTTCCTTCTATGTAGAAAGTGACATTTATGAAGTACCAGGGACGTTTTATTTCTACCTGGATAATTTCAGAGTAATTACTGATCTATCAGAGTTCACTGGTGATACAAGCATCAGGGATAACTGGTGATAATGAAAATGATGAGCAAATGAGACCTGGAGGCATAAATATGAGATATATACGATTGTCAGCAATTATAGTAGTTATTGTTGGGATGGTGCTTGTGGGATTTTTCCCTGAAAAAGTACAATCCAGGATAGTAACCAATGTGCAACCCGATATTAGCGCAGAGCAATATAGTGCTCTGGTAGTAGAAGATTTTGAAACACAGGCTGATTGGCAATTGGAAACAATTCCGAAAAAGAATCCTGATCCTAAAAAAGACCCTGTGCCGGTGTTAGAGCTTAAATATGTTGATGGTGGCCCTGCAGATCTACTTACAGAAAAGTGGAGCCCAATTAATAAGGGATTAGAAAAGAAAAAATGTTTAGGTGTTCACTTTAAATTTAGATATCCTGGGTTTAACTCCGTTCATCTACTCCCTCCTCTAGAAGTACAATGGGATAGTCCAGGAAAAGCAGTATTGACCTATGATTCCCGTTCAGGTAAAGATATACAGGAAAGAGCTATCCAGTTACCCGGAAGGGCTAAAGCTATATCGATGTGGGTTCATGCCAGAGGAAATAATTATACCTTAGAGGTGTGGGTTAAGGATTATAAAGGCGATGTCCATGTTTTGAAAATGGGTTCGTTAAATTTTGTTGGGTGGCGGCCCATGAAAGCGTACATTCCGGAATATGTTCCTCAGGAAACAAATTCATACCCTCAAACCAGGGTAACAAAAATTGTACGGTTTGTGATTCGTGCAAATCCTGAAGCAGGTAACGAAGAGGTCTTTTTGTTTTTTGATCAATTAAAGGTTTTGACCGATACATTCGAAGTTAATTTTGATGGACAGAATCTCCATCAGCTTATGGAAAAAGGTGGCACACAGCAGCAACAAAAGTAGATAAATAAAATTTTACCTATGGATTTACAACAACCCCATCAATAATCATGGGGTTGTTGTTTTAGAAAAACAATACGGAAATGATAAAAGTTGTTGCTTTTTTACTGATAAAATAGTACATTATACTTAATTACCAGGTTAAGTAGCTTTTCCTTCCTTAAAATAATTTTGAAGTTAAACCTGTTTAAGTATAAGTATGCTTTGCAGGCTTTTGTAGTTTTTACAGGTGGTTAGAAAATTTTACATATATGGACGATTATAGTTATAGTGTAGTATGATAATAAATCATAAATAATGTATGATTCAAAAGAGGCAAATATGGAAAATGAGAAAATATTTGAGCGTGTAAGCTCAATGTTTAAAGAAGAAATGTGGGGGAGGCTGGATCCCAAAGATGTTGGAATATCCAGATTCAGAATACTTGACGACCTATTCAATTCAGTCGTTGATGCGGGTGTATTGGAAGAAGTAAGGAATATGTGCAAAGAACATATTGTTTCCCATCCCGATTCAATTGTTGCTTCATATCTTATTGGACTAACCGGATATCATCTTGATATTATTGATGATAAAATTGAGATGCGCAAATTAATTGAAATGTATCAAAAATATCATAAATGGGTCATTGCAGAGCTGCTGTCTGAAAAAGTCCTGGAATACGGTGAGAGTAGCTTTGCATTGAAAGCTCTTGCAACAAGCCTTGAACGGTTGGGAAGAAGTAAAGAGGCAATCCCTGTTTGGGAAAATTTACTAAAGATAGATAGATTTGATGCTGAGGTTGCAAAAAAACTTGCAGTTGCACTTATTGATGAGGATAAGCAAAAAAGCATCCAATATATGAAACTATCTATTGAGGGCCATATAAAAAATGGGCTTTATGATGAAATCAGCGACTTATGGAACAAATTGGTTCAGGTATCATGGGAAGATATGCCATTTTTTGAAAGAATTGAGCGGATGCTGATAGAAGCAAGGCAGTATGAGTTGACTTCTTCATTGTTAAAAGTATTACTTCATAAGTATAAGGATGAAGAACATCCTGATCAATCCATACAGATATTGAAAAAAATTCTGGAATATACACCAAATGACACTGCCGCCAGAAGAGAACTTGTTAAATTATATGAAAAGAAATATGGCAGCCATTCGCAGTTTCAGCTATTTTTGAAATTGTCAAAGCTGACTAATTTCAAATATCCTGTGAAGCATGCTATACAGGATTTTGAAAATAGTATCATTTTTGATAAAGGACATTATGTTCGGCATAGAAGCTGGGGTATTGGCAGAATAATTGATATTACACCCAACACTATTGTCATTGATTTTAAAGAAAAACAGGAGCACCAGATGTCTGTGCAGATGGCGTTACAGGCTCTAACGCCGCTTAGAAGTGATCATATTCAGGTGCTAAAGTGTGAAGATTATGAAGGATTAAAGAAACTTTTTGATGAAGACCTCTTAGAATTTTTTGAGATATTAATCAAGTCGTATAATGGAAGAATAACCGTTGCTGATATTAAGAAAGAGCTCATTCCTGATTTTGTTAGTGAAAAAACCTGGGCAAAATGGTGGAGCAGCAAAAGATCAGAAATACGAAAATCCCCATTATTTGGAATTTCACCAGAAAAAAAGGACATGTTTATCATGCGTGATAAACCTCTTACCTTTGCTGATGAGTTGCTTGATAATTTCCTGAAAACGGATTCATTTACTGATAAGCTGAATGTAGCTATAGAATTTGTTAACAATATTGAACCATCTGAAGGAGCAGCAGTTGCTCAATTCTTTGTGGATTATTTTTCAGGGGAACTGAAAGGTGATTCGGTAACAAGAAAAATTTTATCATACTTTATTTTAAGTGGTTTGAGCAAATTTATAGATGCAAAGAAATTGAAACTTGATCAGGCATATAAGATGGTAGTCTCAATTGTGAAGGAGTATCCAGATATACCCTCTATTTCCAAAAAGATAGACTCATATGATTATAAAAAGGATTTTATAAATCTCATAAAGGATGCACGCGAAGATTGGGCGGATATCTATGGACGGGTTTTGTTTGAAACTCCGGTGCGCATACATAAGTATATAGTAAATATATTAATCCGCTCGCATGAATATGGGATTATAAATAAATTTGTTGAACAGGCACTTATTAGTGCAAAAGAATTCCCTGAAATATTTTTATGGGTAGCCAAAAATTTGCTTACAAAATCATGGGATTATGATTGGTTAGATTATTCCCGTGAACAGCTTGTGTTAACATTGTTTAGATTAATGAATGAACTTAAGAAGATTGAGCTGAAGGGAAATAAACTAAAAAATGTAGCAATAGAACTTCTTTTTGGCGGTGATGCTGCTGTATTGAAGGATGTTGTAAATAGTTTTGATGTGCAGTTTTTAGGGAAGATATTTGACATCGCTGCAAGCATACCGTATTTTGAAGATTCGATGAGGGAAAAGTTTCTTGATATAATAAAATCGCGATTCCCTGAATTTAACCCACAGCAAAATGTTATTGAAGAAGAATGGAGAATTGATGCAGAGATACTCATTACAACTCCAGAAGGATTTGCCCGTAAACAAGAAGAATTGAATAGATTGATAAATATTGAATTAGCTACAATTTCAAAAGAACTTGCTAAAGTGGCGGATGCAACAGGCGATGTGAGGGAAAATGTTGAATACAATTCATTGTTAGAAAAACAATCAATTTTAAAACGAGATATTAACAGGCTTGAAAATGAGATTAAGAAAGCCCAGATTCTTGATATGAATTCAATTTCTCTTGATAAAGTAACTGTTGGTACTGTTGTGACCATATCCGGAAATGGTGAAAAAGAAACATTTGCTGTACTGGGACCATGGGATGCTGATTTTGAAAAGCGAATATTATCGTATCGATCACCCATAGCGCAGGCATTGTTAGGTAAGAAGGTTGGTGATAAGGTTGAAATACGAAAAAGTGAACAGATGAAGCAATATACTATTGAAACAATTGAGAAGTATAATCAATGAACTCTTTCAGAGAATATTTTGTTTATAGAGATGACCAGTTATATTGTGAAGATGTTTCCCTTGCTGATGTAGCAAGAATATATGGGACGCCTTTATACGTTTATTCATCAAAATGTTTTATTGATAAGTTTACCCTGCTGGATGAAGCTTTAGCATCTGTTGCACATACTATTTGTTATTCGGTGAAGTCAAATTCCAATGTTAGCATTTTAAAGCTGATGAAAGATGTCGGGTGCGGTATGGATGTTGTTTCAGGAGGCGAATTGTATAGAGCTATCGCCGCAGGCGTAAATCCTGAAAAGATAGTGTATGCAGGTGTTGGTAAAAACGTAGAGGAAATTGAATATGCCCTTAAAACCGGAATACAAATGTTTAACTGTGAATCGTTGTCTGAGATTAAAAGAATTAATAATATTGCCCAGAACAATAACATTGTAGCGCATATAGCAATACGAATTAATCCTGATGTGGATGCTAATACTCACCATTATATTACTACAGGAAAAAAAGAAAATAAGTTTGGTATTTCTTTACAGTATCTCCCCGAGTTGATTAAAAGCGTAAAATCGTTGCCACATATAGTATTGAAAGGGATTCATGTGCACATTGGTTCCCAGATTACACAGATAGAACCGTTTGTGGAAGCGTGTAAAAAAGCTATTGCTGTCATTGATGACATACAGGATATGGGTATGCATGAGTGCAAAACGCTGAATTTAGGCGGAGGGTTTGGAATTCAATACAATGATGAACCGTCACTGGATGTAGCCCTGTGGGCACAGAATATTGTTGAAAGTATAAAAAAGAAAAATCTTTTTTTGATAATTGAACCAGGACGGTTTATATCGGGCAATAGCGGTGCATTGATAATGCAGGTTCAGTATAAAAAGAAAACCTCGCATAAAACATTCATTATTGTCGATTCAGGGATGCACCATTTAATCCGGCCAACATTGTACCAGTCATATCAGTATATTGCAAATACCACACTGCGCGAAGGGGAAGAAGTGGTTGATGTTGTTGGTCCAATCTGTGAGTCTGGTGATTTTTTTGCAAAAGATAGGCTTTTAACGAAAACTGAAGAAGGTGATTATCTTGCTGTTTTGTCTGCCGGTGCATATGGTATGGCAATGGCTTCACATTATAATTCACATCCTTTACCGGCTGAAGTGCTTGTTGAAGGGAGTAATTACAGGCTTATTCGTAAACGTGAGAGCTATGAAGATTTGATTGCAAAAGAGCTGGTGTAGTAACTGTACCGGTCAAATTACCATCCGCTTTTTTAAGGATTTCCCATGGGATAGTACGCTTTTCATGAATACCAGTATAAGAAGATAGTCTTTCCGCGAACTTCCTGCTGTCTATTGTATCGTTCTTGTATTTGCTTTCAACGATTAGCTTGATTTTCTTTGGGTGAACCACATGTATCTTTTCCGTGGTTGATTGAGAGAAACCGTCAAATTAACTGCAACTCCTGAGTGATAAAGCGGATATGGTTATAACCCGTATGTATTGTTTAAAATTTTTTATTACAGTATAATCCTCGCTAAAGTAAGGGCGGGTATTCGGCTCCATACCGCTTGCAGTATCTATGAACTGAAAAGATGAGAAGAGGTATTATCTGGTTATTCTATGGGCCAGCAGCGCATAATAATCTTCTTCGGTTTTTTTCTGGGAACGGCTATCAAACACATAAATCAAGAACACGTTTGCAGAAAGGAATATCCTCCATCATGTCCCTGAAGGGTTCTGAGGGGCGGAGCATGCCGGCTTTACGGCAGGCGTCCACATGGGAACATGCTGAACAGATCTGCGTGTTTTCATCAATCACATGACGATATTCATTGGACGACAGGATGTGAGATAGCGCACCAGGGGAGTACAACCCCATGGATTTTCTGATGGAGTGTGCAGGTGTGATACGAAGGTCTGCCATGATAAAAAGCTTTCCAGGTCGAATGAGAGAAGGAGTTGGTGGAAGCCATGACATACCGGAAATATGAGCGACTACGGTTGCAAGGGGATTTTCTAAAAACGTTACCGGAAAGCCAAACAGGTTAAGCAGCGCAGCCATTTTTATCAGTGATAAAAAGTCGTCAGGTTTCAATAATTCCTGAGAAATGTCATATGCATCGTTTTGTACGCGTATTAACTGAATGAGGGTGATATCAATCAACTGTGGATATATGCTGAAAGTCTGTCCAATGAAGTGTGGAAGCACGGGAAGGAGGCTTTTTCCGGTAACGCAAAAAATATGCACAGGAATGCCTGCATCAATTGCTGTTTTGATGCCCACAGATGAGTGCTGGTATGCCTCAGAGCCGCGGAAAGCATCGTTAATGGATGGTGGACCCTGAAGGCTTATTGATACTGTAACATTACCAATTGCTGCAAGGCGTTGTGCAGATTGCCTATCAATAAGGGTTCCATTTGTATTCATGAAAATACTTTCGTATCCCATAGTACGTGCTTCTTTAAGCACCTCGAAAAGAGGGAGCCAAAAAAGCGGTTCTCCGCCGGTGATATGCAGATGGCGATAGCCGATACTTTGTCCCTCGCCAAGGATTGATAATGCAGTTTCATGGTCAAGTTCCGGGAATTCTTCCAGCCCTGCGCGAGCGAAACAATGCGAACAGGCATTGGTACACCGCGTGGTAACCTCAAGGGAGAGGCTTTCCTTAGAGATTGCTTTTTGAATATCTTGTGGAATATTCATGGGATCTGTTCCCATAACGGGGATGCAATTAAGCGGAGTTCCGCAGCAAACTGTGGCATGCCAGCTTCTTCTGCATGGTTGATTGCGTTGTCTATTTCGTTCAGTATCTTTTTTACAAGTGCAGGTATTATGCCATACTCCTGTACTATCCGCTCAAGAGTTTGGAATTGATGTTCATTTTTTACTGTACGCTTTGATTGATTTTTATAATTACGATTTTTTGAGTTCTTTATAGCATTCCATAAGTGTTTGCCTTCTTCTGGCAGGCTGAGACTTACAGCAGAAATGCTTCCGGCTAAGAAGTCTATTTCTAAGTCCTTAATATCGTCTAAAATTCTCCATGAAATACCGAAACTCTCAAGGGCTGTCTGTACTGCATTCGCGAGTACAGAATTGCCATCATCATGTGCCAGAAGAAGCGGGACGATAAAGGCTGTTGCCATTTGATGACGAAAAAGATTACAATATTCTTCCAGGTTTTGGGGGCAAGTCTGTGCGATGATACTGCGGTAGTATCTATTTAAACAGTCATCAACTAACTCTTTGCCATTAGAGATTACGGCTGTCAGAGGCTCACAATGGTCATGAAGGAGTTTCCACGCCTGGCTTCGAATGAGAAGTGTCAGGTGGTTTGATGGGATGTCGCCATCATTAATGTGGTCATCAACTGAGTGCAGGAGCATAGCCATTGCATGGGTTCCGGCAGCATGATTGATTAAAATTTCAGAAAATAAGGTATTTTCCTGTTTTTTAAGTATATGCGGGATGATAGACCAGATGGGGGAATAATAATTGTGGAAAAAATCCAATGTATCGCCGGGTTTTAAACCTGCATAGTATAAGAAAAACAGCATTGCAGGTAACTGTGTGGAATAAGGAATTGTGCGAATAAGGTCGATTACCGCACTGTTCAGAAGTTCGTAGAAAGCGGTGCAAGGTGTGTCGAGTGGATATCGGCCAAAATCGACTGAATTACAAAAAAGTTTGAGCTATCCCTGCGATGTTTTGCGGTAGATTGTCATATTGAGGAAGATTAAAGGTATTATAACCTATGTCAATTTTTTTTCAAAAAGATATATGTTTTACAGTCCAAATTCAAATTTGAATGTAAAAATTACCTGATAAAATTATTAAAGTAGTAAAAAAGCAATGAAGCACCACCTTGTGTACACTATCTGAATACATTGATGTCCTGAAGAATATTATCAGACTGTCAGGGTATATAAATAATTCTTCGCTAACCTGTATTTTTAATTATAATCCGGATTAAATTTATTAAATAAAGTATTTATAGTAAATTTGGTTTAAAAATTTTTCTTTTTGTTATATTCATATATAGCAATAAAATTCTAATAAAATTATTTCCTCCAAATGTTAATTGTTCAAATTATAACTCTGACAGGTGTACCATGCTTTTTCAAGTATTCATTTTCCGAAATCTATTGGAAGTGACTATGTATTGGTAAAATATTTTTATTTAATGAAAATAGAAAAATCTTGACAGCATGCATTAATATTTATATGATTTTCACAAAATGGAGGTTCCCATATGTCAGATATCAGAACAATCATTGATTTTGTAATTGAAGCTGCGCATAATCCAGATTTAAGAGATGAATTTAAAAAGTTTCTGTATATAAATCCTGATTTTATTAAAATAAAAGCATGGTTTGATGAAAGGAGTTATATTGTATCTGATGATGAATGTATAAGAATATTAGAAAACAAAGATAGAATATTTTCGAGTATTCAATCAAAAAATTATTAAGTTCATTGAAATTAGACCTGATGAAAAATTGCATAGTAATAAGCCTCAGTTTGTTGATGTTTATCATTTCATGCAGTGCTACCAATCCTGTTAAGGAAGAAGAAGCTAATTACGACTTATCCTATGAGTGGCTTTTTAGCACAACAGACAATATATCAAATAAAGATATAGATATTGATGATTCAAAATGGGATAAATTACACATTCAGTATTTATGGTGTGTAAATAACAAGTATAAGTATCATAAAGGAAATGTTTGGTATAGATTTCATTTAACAATAGATAATATTTTTGAAGAATATGCAATATTAGTGCCAATTCATTTTGGAGGAGCACAATTTTTTTTCAATGGCCATTTAATATTCGAGTCAAGGAAGCTTATAAACGGAGTTTTTGAACAAATACCCGGTAAACCTGATATCATACCTATCCCACATCACTTGGTGCAAAATAAAAATAATGTCATTGCAATTAGATCAAGCGCATTGGGTTATGATTGTAATTTTTTTCGCCCTCCTATGTTTGGGAAATATATTGAACTCAAAAAAAAATATTATAACAGCTCGTATAAAATTATTGCATTCACTTTCATAAACATCGCTTTTTCTTTATTTTTCTTAATTATATACTTTTATAGAAGAAAAGAAAAATATTATTTATTTTTTTCTATTTTATCATTTTCAATTGGCTTATGGCTTCTCGGGATGAATGGATATATTCTTCATCTGTTGGATAATCGTATAATTTATTATATAAGTACTTATGTTATTTCATGTTTTATATTAATTTCAATTATGCTTTTTATTCATGAAATCTTGGGTATTAGAAAAATATTTCTAGTCAAATTAATAATTGGATTATTAATATTTGAAGTAATATGGATTATTGTTGAGTTGCTGATCACTGGATATATATATTATTTCAGTAAATACTTTTATATGATTCATATTACACTGACTTTGCTAATAACATTATGTTATACTGGTTTGTGTGTTTTGGCATCTTTTAAAAATATTCCATATTCCAAAATGATTACGGGTGGGATATTGTTATTATCTATACCATCCCTGATAGCTGTTGTTGATTTTTTGCGGATATATAGAATTGAAACACCCATTGCGGAAGGATTTTTTTTAATGAGCATGTCATTTGCAGCGGTGCTTGCTTCTCGCTATGCACATGTCTTTAACTCCCTTGAAAAGGCTAACGCTGATTTGCTTATATTAGATAAAATGAAAGATGACTTCCTTGCTACAACCAGCCATGAGCTTAAAACACCCCTTCACGGTATCATGGGATTATCTCAGACTCTGATAGATGGTTCTCCGGATTCGGTAACTTCTGCTCAAAGGGAGAATCTTGAACTTATTTGCAGCGAGGCAAAGCACCTTTATGACATGGTAAGTGAGATTCTCGATTTCAGCAAGATTCGTGCCGGGAAAGTGGATCTCTTTTTAGAATACACAAGAACAGAAGAAGTAGCCTCAACTGTGGTGTCGCTTCTTTCTTCAGAGGCAGAGAAGAAAGGAATAACGCTGAAATTGGAGTGTGGTGATGTCCCAATAATTATAGCCGACAGGAAACGCCTGAGGCAAGTACTTATCAATCTGGTTGGTAATGCCATAAAGTTTTCTGATGGCGGGACAGTAACCGTAACAATACAGCCCAAAGATGACAGAGGAGTACGGATTGAAGTTTGCGATGAAGGCAGGGGAATAGATACAAAGGACCTTGACCGGATATGGAACCCCTTTGTGCAGGCAGAGGATCCTGACATTCGCGTTGCTGGTGGTACGGGACTTGGCCTTGCAATTTCAAAAAACCTGGTGGAACTCCATGGGGGAAGTATACGGGTTGAAAGTGAATTAGGGAAAGGGAGTAGATTTATAGTTGACCTTCCCGAAAGCCCGGGAATGCGGGGGATAAGTAGAAGGCGGGTAGAAAAGACACAAGACATTGTTACTATAAAAAAGGATGTTCGTTTTGAATCTGACGAAAAGGAAAATAATACTCTTGCACAACTGCAATCCTTCGCTTCCGCTCGCATCCTTGCCGTTGACGATGATGAGGTTAATCTGCGGGTAATGAAGGGCTTCTGCGATGTAGCTGGCTATGAGTTTATTACCGCTACTCATGGACATGAAGCCCTGGAAATTCTGGCAACGCAGGATGTTGATATTGTGCTGTTAGACCTCATGCTTCCCGGGATAAGCGGTTATGAGGTGTGCAAAAAAATTAGGGAAGATGCAAAAACCATGGGAATCCCCGTTATTATGGTAACAGCAAAAGATACCACAACAGACCTGGTGCGTGGTTTCATAACTGGCGCCAATGACTATATCACAAAGCCCTTTAGCCGGGATGAACTTCTTGTCAGGATAGAAAATCAGCTTGCGATAAAGCAAATGCTGGATGCAGAGCGCTCCATAATAAGAGAACTGCGAACTGAAAGTGAAGGACATGAAAACCTTTACCGGCGAAGCGTGGACATGAAGCAGATGACCTTACAAATGGTTGCATGGGAGCGCCTTATACGGGATGACATGGAGATTGCTCGAGCTTTTCAGGACCGGCTCATGTCGCATCACCGTAATGTTCCTGGAATAGAAACGTATGTGTACTATAGACCACTTATGAAACTTGGAGGCGATATCTACGATATTATTGAGGTGAGGCCTGGTGTTCTCAGGGTTTTCCTTGCAGATGCCACCGGGCATGGCATTACAGCCTCCCTTAACACAGTAAAGATACTTTCAGAATATTCGTCTGTGAAGCAAGTGATGCAAACACCAGAGGAAATTTTAAACTTTCTCAATCATCGTTTTATAGAATTGTATCGGGATTACAAAATTATTTTCACATGCATTATTGCTGATATTGATATCGTACATGGCGAGCTTTCTCTTGCCTCGGCGGGACACCCTCAATCGTACCTGTTATCAGAGGGAAAAGTGACACCGCTAAAACCGCAGGGTCCTATAATTTGCTTATCGTCAAATTTTGAATACCGTCAGATGGTTATGCCTATTAATAACCGTGATCTACTCATTTTTTATACAGATGGTCTTCTTGAATTAATAGGTTCGCAGTATCGTGGTGCTGAAGGTCCTGGCTTTGATACAGGGAAGCTCCTGGAAGAGCAAATTGCTTCAATAAGCAAATCTAATTCGCTTGAAGAAATCTGTAAATCCTTTGTTGCTGGTGCTGAGTCAGTGAGTACTACCATGAATCGTGGAAGTGACGATATAACCATTGTTGCTATCCGGAAGCTGTGAGGAATAATTATTTTCTTTTTTTATTTGACAAAAAACTATAGTATACAGAATCAATTAACTAATATAAAAAAGCCGCGATGGCGGAATTGGTAGACGCGCCAGGTTCAGGGTCTGGTAGGTGTACGCCTGTGAGGGTTCAAATCCCTCTCGCGGCATTTTTAATAAAACGGTAATTTTTCTCAAATCTTCTCAATCATATCTATAAATACAGTAATTGGTTGGGCTCCCACAAACTCATATGTATCATTGATAACAACTTTTGGTACTGATGAAACATTATGCTTGATTGCTAATTGTGGGAAAGTTGAAGTTTCAACCATGTCGGCTATGATATTTTGATTTTCAATTGCCAGCCTGTGAGCGGATGCAACTGCACCCGGACAGTATGGTCAGGTGAGTGTGACAAATACCTGAATATGTATGGGTTTTGCTATCTTTTTAATTCTGTCGATAATTGCTTGAGGCAGCGGTTCTTTTGCTCCAGAGACTTCAAGACAGGCGCCTATAAATGAGTTTATTTCGTATCCGGCAGGGATACCAAAAAAACGTACTCCTTTTACTGCCTTGTCTTTATCTGAAATAATAATTGCTGGTATTGTATCGACATTAAATTCTTTTCTGGCTTCTTCATCTCTGGCAAAATCGTATGTAGCAAGGGATATCTTATCAGAAAGTGATGCAATCTCTTCAACAAACTGGCGTGTAGTTTGACAGGTTGGACATTCAATCTCCTGGGTAAAAAAATGCAGCGTAATAGGATTTGTTAATTTTGATAGTAACTGCGCTAATTGCGTTTTTACCTTTTCGTCAAAAAGCGGCATAGTAAAACCTCCTTGTGAAACAAATTTATTAGCCTTAGAATATAATTTTAACGAAAATTGTTTAACTCATTATCAGGTATTACATAGTAATGTAAAAAACTCCCTGCATAGGGTTATTACCAAACAATAATTATTTCTTCAGTAAAACATATTCGCATGCTGATAAAGCTGCTTTAGCCGCTTCACCTGCTGCTATAATAATCTGCTTATAGGGTACAGATGTAACATCGCCTGCGGCAAAAATTCCGGGTCGTGATGTTCTACAGTTACAATCGATAATGATTTCATCATTATGGTTTAAGGCAACAACATCTTTTACCAGTTCGGTATTGGGAATCAACCCGATCTCTATGAAGATTCCCTGTACTTTTGATTTAGTCTCTTTTTTATTTTTTGTATCATAGAGGGTAACAGCATCTACAGATTGTGTCCCATGAATGGTACGCACCTCATGCTCAAATAGTATCAAAACATTGGTA
>Ga0208198_1000407_pt1 | contig 49938 bp, 40 predicted proteins | sample AD_JPNTR2_MetaG_FD_184446 | JGI IMG/M metagenome (GOLD analysis project Ga0208198, IMG submission 184446) | Active sludge microbial communities of municipal wastewater-treating anaerobic digesters from Japan - AD_JPNTR2_MetaG (SPAdes) (version 2) | ecosystem: Engineered > Bioreactor > Anaerobic...
ATTTAGACAAGGTGGAAGTTTATGTCAACGACCAACCCAATATGACCAATGCAACTCTGCTTGGAACTGTACACAGAAGTACCACTCAAGCGCCTACTGTATCTTCCAATGGTTGGTACGATTACAGTTTCAGCATTCCTGCAGCCTTCTACACCAACTATGCCTATGTTATTCTCAAGGCTACCAGTGCTTATGGATATAACATTTTTGTGGATGAGTTTGGCTTGAAACAATACCACGTTCTTACCTTAGTATCCAATCCTGCTGCAGCCGGTGTTCTCACAGGTGAAGGAGGTTATGTTGCCGGAACCTCTGTGGCTGTAAATGCAATCGCTAATGCCGGATATGCATTCACCAATTGGACCGATGCTTCCAACAACGTTGTTTCTACCACGCCAGCATTCAACTACACCGTGCCTGCCCAAGACATGACTTTAACCGCTAATTTTACGTCAGCAGTGCAAGTTACATTCAATGTTAAGGACTTCAGCAATAACGCTATTGCCAATGCTGTGATTGCTGTCAATAACATGAATTTGACAACTGATGCTTCAGGAGATGCCATGGTATATCTTGCTGCCGGTGAATACAGCTTTACTGTAACTGCAAGCGGATATGTAACCTACACAGGCAATGTAACGGTTGCTACCAGTGCGATAACTGTACCGGTTCAAATGAGCGATGTAATTCAAGATCCTTTTGGATTACAAGTTGCCGTTGATGGACACACTGCTACCTTTAGTTGGAATAATGCACCTTTCAGCTTTGTTGATGGTTTTGAAACATACGACAATTTCATTATAAGCAACATAGGTGAGTACACCTTAGTGGATAACGATGGTCTTCCAACATACGGTATAAGCGGAACTACATTCACCAATTCAGGGTACACAGGATCGTACATTGTGTTCAATCCATCGGCTACTTCTCCTGCTGTGACTTCAACTTCATGGCAACCCCATACCGGAAGCAAATATCTTGCATGTTTTGACGGTATACCTGCCGGTTCAGTTACTCAAAACAATGACTGGATTATCTTCCCACAAATCTTAGCAGCAAACGGAATGACCTTGTCGTTCTGGGCAAAATCTGTAACTGCTGGCTATGGTTTGGAAAGAATGAGAGTGTTGGTTTCAACCACCGGAAACGAAACCTCAAATTTCATCGCCATTTCTCCGGGATCGTATATTCAAGTTCCTACCGACTGGACACAGTACACCTATGATTTATCTACTTACGCCGGTATGAATATTTATTTAGCTATTCAATGCGTATCATCAGATGCCTTTGCCTTAATGATCGATGATATTAACATCTCGGTTGCTAAAAAAGACGAGTCTAAGGCATTCTTAGGTTATACTGTATATTTGGATGGCAATCAAGTAGCCACCGGCCTACAAACTACCCAATATGTATTCAACAACGTTGCCCCAGGCAACCACTCTGCAGGAGTAAAAGCTGTTTATTCATCAGGATCATCAGATATTATTACTACCGATTTTGTGATTTATCCCGACGATTATCCTGTAACCTTCAACGTTGTTGATGGTAGTGGAAATCCGATCGAAGGAGCAACGGTAACCGTTAACAGTCTGACAGCTACAACCAACGCTAGCGGTGTTGCAGTTATCAATCTTGCTAACGGAACCTACGACTATTCTGTTGCAAAACTAGGTTATATTACCCAAACAGGAAGTGTAACCGTTAATTTTGCACCTGCTACCGTTAATGTTACCATGGCTCCGGCAACCTTCAACGTAACCTTTGTTGTTACATCCAATGGCAACCCGGTTCCAACGGCTACCGTTATCTTGAATCCCGGAACATCAACTCAACAGGTGTTCCTCTGCAACGCAGCCGGTACGGTAACTAAACCGTTGTTTAACGGAAATTACACTTATCGTGTTGTTAAATCGGGCTATAACACAATCGATGGTGAATTTACCGTTAACAATGCCGACCTAACGGTTAACGTGAACATGACCGGAGTTTCAGGTTTAGAAGGAGTTGTACGCCTCTATCCGAACCCGGTAACTAGTGTTTTGACTGTTGAGCGCAATACCACCGAAGATGCTGTTGTTGAAATGTTCAACACCAGTGGCACAGTAATCAATAGCTTTAACACTACCGATGCTGTTCTTACTATCGATGTGAATGAAATTCCGGCAGGAACCTATTTCATTCGCTTGATTGGAAATAATTCGACCACCATCCATCGTTTCATCAAGAAATAATTCTAAGATGAAATGAGTTAATAAGCAGGGACGATAAAAAGTCCCTGCTTTTTTTTATTTTTGTAAATCTATGCACGATAAGGGAAGGCTATGGATTTTGAAACATTTAAAAACGGAGGTTTTACGAGTGGCTCATTCCTCAATTTTACTCCGGCGGTTGCTTATAAAAAATTGATGGAAACGGGTTGCTTCTTGCTTGATGTACGCGAAAAATCGCTGACAGCGTATAAATGTTTTGATGTTCCTAAGGTTATTTATCTTCCGTGCAGCGAGCTTTCTCAAAGGCTGAACGAGTTATCCGCAGAAGAATTTTATATTGTAGCCGATTCAACGGGTTTACGCAGCCATGAGTCGATGGAGATATTATCGAGGGCAGGGTTTAAGCATATAGCCAATCTTGCGGGTGGGATTGTGGAATGGGAACGAGATGAGTTCCCTCTTCAAATCAATACTTCGGAACAATTGGATGGCTCGTGCATGTGTCAGTTGCGCCCACGGATGCGTTTAAAAAAGCGATGAATCGGTGAAATTTGAAATCGGATTGTAGCAACGAAAAGTAATCGTTGTTAATTTGGTAAAAATAAAGAAGCAAACGTAAACAGAATTCATGAAAAAAATACTGATTTTGTGTACCGGAAATAGCTGTCGCAGTCAAATGGCTCACGGGTTCCTTCAGTCTTTCGATCCGAATCTCTATGTATGTTCTGCCGGAACTTATCCAACCGGTAAAGTTAATGAAATGGCAATCAAGGTTATGAGGGAGGCAGGAGTGGATATTTCGCATCATAGTTCTGATTCGGTGGAAAAATATATCCACGAAGAGTGGGATTATGTGATCACCGTATGCGATGAAGCCAACGAGACATGCCCTGTTTTTACCGGGAAGGTAAAACACCGCCTCCATAAGGGCTATCCTGATCCTTCGGAAACCAAGGGTAGCGAAGAATATGTGCTTTCGGAATTTCGTCGAATTCGTGATTTGATAAAAAGAGATTTCTATCAATTTTATCTTGACATTCTCAAAGAATCTTAGTTGAAATGCTTTTGTTTATCCATTAAAGCTGTCACTGCAAAGGAGATAAATCAATACAAGAAGTTTTTTAATGCCCATTTAACTATTTACGCAATGAAATCGCAAGAGGGAATTAGTATTTTTGAAAAATACCTAACCGTTTGGGTTGTTCTATGTATCATCACAGGAATCATCGTTGGAGAGTATTTTCCATCGTTTCCACGCATTCTTGAAAAAATGGAATATGCCAACGTATCCATACCTATCGCTGTGTTGATATGGATAATGATTTTCCCGATGATGTTAAAAATTGACTTTTCAAGTGTAGTGAATGCACTTAAAATGCCTAAAGGACTAGCCGTTACCTTGACGGTAAATTGGTTAATCAAACCTTTTACTATGTTTGGCTTTGCATGGTTGTTTTTTCACCTAATCTTTAAACCATTTATACCGGCCGATTTGGCGGAAGAATATGTAGCCGGGGCGGTTCTGTTAGGGGCAGCACCTTGTACTGCCATGGTGTTTGTGTGGAGTCATTTAACAAGTGGAAACCCGGCCTATACGTTAGTTCAAGTTGCTGTCAACGATTTGATCATTATCTTTGCCTTTGCTCCCATAGTTGCTTTTTTGCTTGGTGTTACTGCAATCCACGTACCGTGGGATACCCTTTACCTGTCGGTAATATTGTTTGTTGTCATTCCCCTTACAGCGGCCTCGTTAACACGTAGGTATGTCATCAAAAGGCGGGGATTGGAATTTTTAAACGGTAAATTTATTCCCAAATTTACCGGAACAACCATCGTTGGATTGTTGTTGACGTTAATTATCATCTTCGCGTTTCAGGGCGATAAAATTCTGCAAAGCCCGTTTAATATTTTGCTTATAGCTATTCCGTTAACCATTCAAACCTTTTTTATCTTTTTCTTAGCTTACGGATGGGCCTATTGGTGGAAATTGCCGCATAATATTGCCGCCCCCGCATGCATGATAGGGGCAAGTAATTTTTTCGAGTTAGCCGTAGCCGTAGCCATAGTGCTTTTCGGGCTCGATTCGGGAGCTACTTTAGCTACCGTGGTAGGAGTGCTTGTTGAGGTTCCGGTTATGTTGTCGTTGGTGAAAATTGCCAACCGAACCCGCAATAAATTCCCGTGTTAGGGATGGATTCATCGATAGGATATTTTCTGCCGAAGCGATATGTATCCGACTTTTTGTTTTCTTGGTTTATGGTAATAATTAGAGTTAATCTTAGATTATCAGTGAGCGTGTTTTAAGCGGGATATTACTCCTTTTCTCGCAACTATCGATTGTTTCCATGATTTGGATACGGTTGACAAGAAATTAAAAATCTAAAGGCAATGAAAATCTGACAATAGGGTTGGTTAAATATCTGTCAAAAAATCAAAACATGAGGTTTGGCAAAAATTTTGAGGATTAAGGGCGAAAAGAACCGAAAGATATGGCAAAGAAAAAAAAAGATACTCAAGCAAATACTATGGATAATTCAGCGAAAGAGGAAGTAATGAATGAAACACTGAACGAAGGCGTTGTGGTTGATTCATCCGAACCCGAGTCGAAGGAATCATCCGAGGGCCAAACATTAAGTATTGAAGTGCAACTAAAGCAGGAAATAGAAGAATGGCAAAAGAAATACGATGAGTTGAACGAAAAATACCTGCGGTTAGCAGCTGAGTTTGACAACTATCGCAAGCGTACGTTGAAAGAGCGTATGGAATTGATCAAAACCGGAGGGGAGGATGTTCTAAAAGATATATTGCCGGTAGTAGATGATTTCGAACGGGCGTTAAAAACCATTGAAGACTCGAACGACATGGAAGCGGTGAAAACGGGAGTTATGCTTATATATTCCAAGTTTGGCGATTTTTTGCGTCAAAAAGGAGTAACCGAGATCCATGCTATGCATAGTGATTTTGATATTGACAAACACGAGGCAATAACAAAAATACCCGCACCTTCGGAGGAATTAAAGGGAAAAGTGGTAGATGTATTGAAAAAGGGCTATCTGTTGCACGATAAGATATTGCGTTATGCACAGGTAGTTGTAGGCGAATAAAAGCAATAGAATTATGTCAAAAAGAGATTACTACGAAGTTCTTGGCGTTAGTCGAAATGCCGATAAGGAAGAGATCAAGAAGGCTTATCGGAAGATGGCTTTGAAGTATCATCCTGACCGAAATCCCGGGGATAAGGATGCGGAGGAAAAATTCAAAGAAGCGGCCGAAGCCTACGACGTTTTGTCAGACGATGAAAAGCGTCGCAAGTATGATCAATTTGGACATCAAGCGTTTCAGGGCGCCGGAGGTGGAGGTTGGTCAGGTGGTGGAATGACCATTGAAGATATTTTTGCTTCGTTTGGCGATATTTTTGGTGACTCAATCTTTGGAGGTTTTGGCGGATTTGGTTCCGGTTCGCGTTCCCGAAACGTGAATCGAGGAGGTAACATTCGAGTGAAGTTAAAACTCACTCTGCCGGAGATTATCAACGGGGTGGAGAAAAAAATTAAGATTAATAAATATATACCCTGTTCTGCATGTGGAGGAACCGGGGCTAAAGATTCTAAAAGCTATTCAGAGTGTTCCACTTGCCGTGGAACGGGACGAGTTACCCGAGTTACCAATACTTTTTTAGGACAAATGCAAACCACTTCGGCTTGTCCAACGTGTGGAGGCGAAGGTCGAGTAATTCATTCAAAATGTACTGTTTGTCATGGAGAAGGAATAGTTAAGGAAGATGAAGTTGTAGCCATAAAGCTGCCTCCCGGGGTAACCGAAGGAATGCAATTGTCTATGTCGGGAAAAGGACATGCTGCACGGCGTGGGGGAGTGAATGGCGATCTGATTGTGGTCATTGAGGAGGAAAAGAGCGAAGATTTTATCAGAGAAGGTAACGATTTGGTTTACAATCTTTTCATCAGCGTACCCGATGCTATTCTGGGAAGTACGGTTGAAGTTCCTTTGGTAGAAGGCCGGGCAAAAATAAAAATCGATCCGGGGACACAATCCGGGAAGATCCTTCGCTTAAAAGGGAAAGGAGTTCCAGATGTTAATGGATACGGTCGCGGTGATTTACTAGTGGTTGTTAATGTTTGGATCCCTGAAGATATATCAAGGGATGAACGAAAAATTATCGAAAAACTTTCAACATCACCGTCGTTTTCTCCCAAAAATCAGCAGAAAGATCGAACTCTGTTTGAGCGAATGCGTGAGTATTTTAAATAAAAAAAGGCCGTTATTAACGGCCTTTTTTGTTTATTGGCAGATGAGAGATAGGGTTCTGACTTTTTGAAGAAGTTCAAAGGTAATTTGGTCAAATTCTGCTTTAATTTTAGCGATTTGCTCGGAGGTCATTTTAGATGTTTGGCAATTTTCAGCGATGTACTGTTCTTGGGCTATGTTGCATCCATTGGGGTTTGTATCGGAGGACTGGGATGCATTGCAATAGTATTTTTTGCCGCTGGTATTCTGAATATAGCAATTTTCGTTTTCTTCAACCGGGCAGCAAATACTAGGAATGTCGCATGTTGGATTGATATTAGTAATTTGGTTGAAGCGTTGACAAACATCTTCGTCTTTTTTTTCTTCGCATGATGTAAAAAGAGCGAAGGTGATGCCAAAAGAAATTAGAAATAAAAGTGATTTTTTCATAATAGTGGTATTTTAGAAGGTTAATGTTTTTTGGTTCACAACCGAAACAAAAATAGCTTTTTTTAATGAAAAATCCATCGCCCTTCTTCCTTGGCTGAAAAAAAGATACTGATAGGATTTACCATTATTGGGCTGAATTTTAAGGAGTGTTCTTTTTTAGATAGAAATCAATCAGTTGTTTGAATTGAGAGTGATTTGAAAATCCTTGCACAATGGACTTTCCAAAAACAAAGGAAGGGGTTCCTTTTAATCGCAATGTCTGAAACTCATTTTTATTTTCCGTCAGATATTGTGTGGCTTCATTGGTCATTAAACACTCGGCAATTTGTTGATGTTTATCAATAAATTCATTGACAATGGTTTGAAATTCAGGGGTGTGGACAATAGTAGGGTTGTGAGTTAGTAATCGATGTAAATATTCGGCGTTGCCGTATTTTTGGACACATGTTATTGTTTTGTATGCCTGCAGAATGTTGGGATTTGTGGTTTCTTGGATTAGCCTTATACGAATTTGAATCTTTCCTGTTTTGAGATAGTCATCTTCAAGTTGAGAAATTTCCTCTATGAAAAACCTTCGGCAATGAGGACATTCATAGTTGGCAAAAACGTAGATTTTCAAGAGGGCGGTATCTTGGCCGAAAACTATGTCGTGTTCGTTGGGGTTTAATGTAATTTCAGAAGGTGTTGGTGATGGAGTTTGCAATTTTTGAGATAGTTTATAAACCAATATTCCGAAAAATATACCACTTAAAAGAACCACCCATAAACTCGTTGTTTTACCTTTCGAAGTCATATCTAAACATATTTACGACAAAACTAAAAACAGTTTCTGAGGTCAGCAAACCATTTTCAACTTATTTGTTGATGACAACAATCTCAATTCTTCTGTTCAATTTACGAGCTTCATCAGAGGCTTCGTTTATTAAGGGTTCAGATGCTTTAACCGATTTTGTAACAAAAGCTGTAAAGTTGTTTTCGGTGAAGAATTTAGCAACAGATTTTGCCCTTGCTTCAGAAAAATCAACGGATTCCAAGGCTTCTACATCGTCGCAGTGGCCTAGAATTTCAACCTCTATGGTTGGGTTATTTTTGAGAATCTGCAAAACACGAAGCAGTTCAATTTTAGCCTCTTCCGAAAGCTGACTTTGGTTTTTTTCGAACGTAAGGTTATTCAATGGAATTTTGGTTCCGATGGCAATGGGTGAAAGTGTTACTTCACGGTTCAAATTCATGAAGGTTGATAGCTGTTCGATGGCTAGCTTTTCGGAGTAAAACCAATAGTCTTCGGCAGATATTTCGAGACGGTAGTTGTTGCCTGATAAGTAGGATACAAAGAAATTGCCGGTACGACTGTCGCTCGTAGTTTGAGCAACGACGTTACCGTTGGTTTCTTCAATAATTTGAACGGTTGCTTTCACCGGCGCCAAGGTGTTGACGTCTTTTACCGTGCCGCTTAGGTTAGTTCTTCGAACTGTTTGTAACTGCTGTCCTTGAGCATCGAGGTTAATATTTTGTGCAAAGTTAATTCGTCGCTGTTTTTCCGTGAAAATAAACGTCAATTCAAATTGCTTATATCCGTTTAACTGAACTTCGAATGAGTTTTGTTCCAATTCAAAATGTTCGCGAAATATATTGTTAATGCTGACAATATATTTTTCAATATTGGGAACATAAATAACGAATTTGCCATTTTTATCGGTAAGCGTGGAATACATTCTTCCGCGGGTATCGGTAGCAGTTACTTTAATGTTTGAGATATCGATATTTCCAAGGTTCGAAAGTTTGCTTCGGTTCATAATAATTTGCCCGAAGATTTTATTTTTTTCAACAAAAGGGATTTCAATGACTTTGTCTCTGTCGAGATAAACTTGGGTAGAACTGTTTTCGGTTACAAATTTATCGAGCGTCCCTCCAACGGGCATGTATTTGATGGTATAAAATCCCGTGGGGATATTTTGGTAAGTTACCTTGCCATTGAGATCGGAGAGGAATTCCATAGCGTAAAATTCTCCTAGGCGGTGTGTACCGTAAAGCGAATCGGCCAATAAATAGTCTTTATCAATGGATACAAGGACATTATCAACTCCGGGTTCGCCGGCATCAATTCTTCCGTTTCCGTTTAAGTCTTTATAGAAAACAATTTCTAATTTGTGATATTTGAAGGATGGCTGCCCAAATCCAAACTCTTTACGTATTCTAAGTTCGAAATACAAGTTCTGATAGCGGTATTTGTTTTCGGTTTGACGATCGAAGGTGGATTGAAACCCGATAGTATTTCCGAAAGATGTTGTCCAGCCTTGCCCAAATCGAGCGGTGATTTCATTGTTTAAACCAATGCGGTTGGCCTTGGTGGATATTTCATAATTGTAGCTTCCCCGCATGTTGTATTCAATAATTTTTCGAAAAAAGAAACGATTATACGCTGCAGTAAGTCGTACTGCCCGACTTTGAAAACTTGAGTAAAAAAGTGAGTAATATTGATTTAATGTATAAGGCCCGTGATAATATTGTAAACCCAGGTTTAAATTGCGGAAAAAAAACAATGAAGAAGCAAAAAGGTTTGGATAGATTTGTTTTCTGTTGTCGATTCCCGGGATTTCAACTCCATTGAATTCTCGTGAGTAATCGATGATATAGGAGGGGCCTCCACGTATTTCAAAAAATAGGTTCATGGGGGTTCCCTGAGTGCGATATCGAAGAGATGTATAAACCATGCTTGTTTGAACGGCAAACCAATCATCCGGATTAAAGCGGTAGAACGAATTGCCTCCTCGATAATCAAGCCATGTCCCGTAGGAAAATGTTAGCTGATTGTCAAGTTGTTGATTGTATTTTATGAGAATGGTGTGAGTAATATTTTTTAACCGGCTGTTTTCAGTTTCGTTGAGATTAATGTTCTTTTGGTTATAGCCTGAATAGTTTCCTGACAGGAAGTTGCTGCTATTATTAAATCTTAAGATAAAATCGCTGACAATGTTTGTTTTACCACGAGCATACCCTACAAAGTCGTTGTCCCCATGGGTTAGTCTCCAATTCCATCGTAATCGCGGGTAGTCGATGTTGAAAGTTGTGTTCGTGCCAAGACCTTGTCTTTTAATGGTTTGTGTTTCGGTGTAGAATTCGCTCATGGCGTAACCTATTTCAGTGCCAAAGTGGTAATGTTTCAGAAACGGGAATGAGATTCCCACACCCGGGACAGATTCAAGAAAACTTTCTTTTTTCCTTTGGTAACCGTAGTTTAGAGAAAAATTAACATTTTTATAAAATCCTGTTCGGGTTATAATCCCAAAATTGTCGGCATTGGATGATAGGTTTCGTGATGCTGCAATGTCAATTGAGATTTTTTTTTCGTTAAGAATAAATTGGGCTCCTTTTCCAAAGGATGATGTGAAAGTGGCTTGGGAAATGTCGCCAACATTCAATTGATACTGTTTGTAGCGAGTACGTAGATATGTGCGACTGTATTCAAGAGGCTTACCGTGGTAAAAATTAGCACCAATGGATCGAAAAAAGTATTCTACGTTAAGATTTTTTTTTCCATGAATGTTGCCCCAAATGGCTCCTTCATAGATTGGATCGTATTGGCTAAAGAGGTTAAGCATTGAAAATTCCACCACAAGCAGTCGGTCTGACATGGGAATTTCTAATGAATAGCGGCTTTCAAGCCTTTTAGCCCAAATGGTGGTTTTAAAAGTAGTGTCTTTGTTTCCCGCATCGATACGTATCCTGTGATCCTTAATTTCGTAGGCTTCTGGGCTATTGGTTAATTTTACGTAATAGTGGACCATTGTATCGCGGGTTGGCGCTAGGAGAAATTCGTCCTTATAGAAATTGTCGGAAGAGCCGTCCATTTCAAGAGTGGATGGCAAGTAAAAACGAATGTATAGAAGTTCATCAACATTTCCAAGATTGGAGAAATAAAGTGAAAATCGTGCCTGTTTAAGAACCGGGTCAAGGTAGATATTGCGTTCGAGAGCTTGAAAATGAATTTTGCTTTCACGGGGTACATTGACATAGAAATAGGCATTTTTAAATGTTTTCCCCGTATTGTCTTTTAAGGATGCAACAATGGAGTAGCCAATGTCGCCAATAGTTTTTTTATAGGCTGAGATACGGATAGGAATCAACTTGGTTTCTCCGGGGTCGAGTACCACCATATGAGTTGGTTCTCCCATAAAGCTCCAATTGGCAGGGATCCCAAAATTAACTTCAAAACGAAGGCGTCGGGAACTAGGGTTTTCAATTTTAAGAACGTTAAAAAAACTGTTTGCAGGAGTGATCTCGAGTTTTTCCTTAAGAAAGGAACACTGAAGCATGGTGTAAGGCTCTTCAAAAAAAGTAAATTGGGCTTTTATTGTAGTAATGCCCAAAAGTGTGATAGTGAAGAGACAAATCAAGAATGAATGCTTCATTGTGGCGACATGGTGAATTCAAGATCTAGCAAGTAAACATCGGGCAATTGGTTGATTAAGTTATTAGTTGGCAATGTCCCACAGTCATAACTAATTTCAACGATGCCGTTAAAAGACAGTAAATCCGGTCCTGTTACGATTGTTTGATCTATGTTGGTCAATGTAAAAGGTCCGAAATCCGAACCGTTGTAATGAGCTCTAATTTGAATAGTGCTAAGGCTCAGAACATTTCCCCACATATCTCCGGAAATATTGTTTTGTACTGAGCGAACTTTTAATGCCCATCCGGTTCCGGAAGGATTCGGAATCCCCCCGGTGATGGTATCGTTAAAATAGAGTCTCAAATGAGTAAATCGTTCCAACGACACTCCATTGGCATATCGACTGTAGTTGCTAAAATTAAATACCACATTCGACCCCCGAACAATGTAAATTCTTGATGTGACATTGTTTTGCGCCGACAATGCAAATGGGAGAATGACAAAAGTATAAAACAAAGTTATCCAAAGTTTTTTTCGGAACATAGGCTTAGGTAAAGATGAATAACCTGCCCCTTCTGAGGCAGGCTATAAATCTATTCACGGGGTCTCAAAACAAGAAAAACGTTGGTAGTATAACGGTCAGCCGTTAAACTTTGACGCAGCAATGATGTTGAGTTTAAGGGGGGTGTTTGAGTTCCAAGCTCCCATTGAATTTCAAATCGGTTTTGATTAACATCTCCTGCTCCACCAGCTCCTGCGGGAACAGGAATGCTACTTATAATTTCAGTAATAGAACTACTAAGAGCTTGTAAAGCAGATGGAGAAACGTTACCTCCTGCAAGCGAATAATTTCCAGTAGCACTAACCGTTCCGGTTCCAGTTGCTTCAAGAACATATCCTATGTTATTTAACGGCATTGTGTTTGAAGAACTACCGGAACCTATAAGTTGGGCATCTTGTGCATAGAGGTCAACATCAAAGTCGATAGATGAAGCCACTGTAAATGTTGTTGTGTAACGGGTAGTATTAGCGATCCCATTTTCGTATTGATCCAATGTGTTAACAACGAACTCAATGTTTCCGCCGGAAACAACATTTAAGCGGAGTATTGAGTTGAGGGTTACAGATACCGGTATAACTGCATTGTCGGATACCGGTTGGGCTATGATGCTTACGAATGCAACAAGTCCTGCAAGGGTGAAGATTAACTTTTTCATGTTTTTGAATTTAGGTGTTTAACAGCGTTTAAAGATACGTTTTTTTTAGTAAAATAGTGTTGTAAGTAGTTACATTTATGAAACATTGGAAGCAATAATTTGTTTAAAAGATTTGATTTTGTTGAGGAATTATGCTCTGTTCTTCCAAATGTTCCTGGGCATTTTCATTAAAATCGATTTTAAATCCGATAACCAGCACGTCGTCAATTTGTTGGTATCGATCTCCTTTCCATCCTTCGAATGTAACCCTGAGAAGATTTTCCTGTTCGGAGAACGGCAACTGGTGAATTTCGAATAGCAGTTCCCTAAACTTTTTAATCATAAATTTTCTCCCATCGGGACCTCCGAATTGATCTACAAAACCGTCGGAAAAGATGTAGAAGACTGCAGGTTCATCGAGAGGGATTTCATGGGTTTCATAGTTTGAAATTGTGTTTTGCGCCCCTCCGATTGGTGCAGCGGTTCCTTTAATGTGGAATATTTCTCCGTTTTTGATATAAATCAACGGGTTATTGGCGCCGGCATAAACCAGTTTTTTGCTTTTTTTATCCACTAAGCATAGGGCAATGTCCATACCGTCTTTATTACCTGTAACGTTTTGCTTAAGAGCTGTTTGCACTCCAAAGTGAAGTTGTTCTAGAATCATTTCTGGACGGGAAATGCCTTTATTGGTGATTTCCTCCAAAATATTGTTGGCAATCATCGACATAAATGCTCCGGGCACACCGTGACCGGTACAGTCAACGGCGGCGATCAGTAATCGGTCGGTTTCTCTGATTTTTTCATAGTTATCGTTTCTTGAGATTATCGTTCGCTCGTAATGAAAAATTTTCTTGAGGTCGAATTTGCTGTCTATGGGTTTAAACCAATAGAAGTCGCCACTAACAACATCGCGTGGTTGCCAGAAGACAAAAGATTCGGGAAAGAAAGCCTTGAGAGATTCCGGTGGTGGAACCATGGCTTGCTGAATTCCTTTTGCATAGTTGATACTTTGCATGATTTGATTGTTCTGCTTCTCAATCTTAGTTAACGCCGTGGCTAGTTCTTCGCTTTTTTCTAATATTTCTTTGTTTTGCAATTCAAGTTGTTGATTGATACGACGTCTTTCTACATTTCTACGGTATAGGAAAATCCCAAATATCAGAAAAACAATCAATAGAGTAACGGTAAAAATAAGAATTATACGCTGCTGTTGTTGCATTGCCTGTTGATGTTTTAGAAGGGCATCAGCTTCCCGCTGTTTTAACTCCTGTGCTATAAGTTTTGCTTGTCGAAGTTCGTTCTCCTGCTCCAGTAATTGAATTCTTAGTTGTTTTTGGCGGGTCTCTTCCATTGCAATGCTTAAGCTATCTTGTGCCGATTGTAGCATTAATTTTTTAAGGTTTAGTTCCAATTCCTGTAACCGTTGTTGTTCTCGTGTTCTTGATATTTCCGCAAGACTCTTTACTTCGCGTTGTTCATAATCCCGTTTAACCAAGTCTTCCTGGGTTTTGGTGTAGAGGGCGTTATATTTGTTTTCGTATTCGCTTGCTTTGTTTTTATCGCCCATTAGCCGATAATTGGAAGCCATCAACCCATAGATGTTTAGCAATAGTTTTTGATTATTAAGCATAGTGGCGATTTGCAGGGCTTCAGTCAATTTTCCATTTGATTCATCGTATTTGCCTAAGGCTGCTAATATGTATGCAATGTCAATGATTCCGGAGGCAATCTGCTCGTTTTGCCCCAATGTTCGACTTATTTCAAGACTTAAATCAAAATAATTCCTGGCTTTATCAATATCTTGCATATCGGAGTATAAAACCCCCAGGTTAGTGTAAACGCTTCTTAGATTAGGATAATCGCCTACTTTTTTTAACAAGTCAGCTGCCTCTTGGAAAAGGTCAACTGCATCGAACAAACGGTTGCTTTCCCATACAATGAATGCAGCTTTTGCCAAATTGAGTGCACGACCTTTCAAATCACCTGCAGTTTTGGCATTATCAGCCATATTCATGAGTTGATCGAATTGAGCCTTACGTTCTGGAGAAATATCCTTTAAAACTTGCCCAATCACTGAGTTTACTGATAAAAAAACAAGCGTTAGTATAACTATTTTTTTTACATATTTACCCACACAATAATGTTTTAACCTACTAATTTAACAATTTTTAACGACTTTGGCTTTCTTTTTTTTGTTAACAAAGTGTGAAAATTTAATGAAATGATGATTCTTGACGACGAATAGCCTTTTAATATCATGATAATCAATATTGTAATTCGATTGTTTTTATTGTAAGATATTTGTGTGAAAATTTGACTAATGAAAGATTATGATGTACCTTTATATAAAAATCTAACCAAAATCAAATTGACATGAAACGTATTTTTCTCTTCACCATCATTCTTTTTTACATGACCTCCGCTGAAAGTGCGGTAACTATCAAATTTAAAAGAGTTGATCATCCTCAGACGAAAGAAAGAATAAAAAACGCAGTAATCCTCATATCGTTAAAGGATATTAATTTAACCTTAAAACCTAATGCTGAACTGGGGGTTGAAATCGAACACGACTTTTCTGAGCCCATAAAAATCAAGGTTGCAACTCAATCCCGTGGAATAAATGAATATTCATTGAAGGCTCGTCCGAATGAAAATTATGTCTTTGAAGTTGGATTTGATCCAAAATATGTTTCCATAAAATTAGTTGAAGGGAAAGAGCTTGGATTAGATGAAAAGGTTGTCAGACGTCCGGTAGATCCAAACATGGCTATTACCGTCAATGCTAAGGATGGATTTGGTTTTGTGGTTGAAAAAGCCGACCCATCAGAAAACATTCGGCAAGAGTGGCTTAGACGTGGAGGGAAGATTAAGAGTGAATCAATTCTTTTATCGGGCACCTATTTTAATTTAAAATTACAAGATTTTGATAACATGGAAGTCAATGGTTATGGTGGAGGCGTTTCAGTATCTTATACATGGTATAATTTAAAAATTCCAACATTCAAAACAGGACTATCTACATGGAATAATTTCTGTTATGGATTTGGGTATGATATGTTGGTATATTATTACTCATTTGAAACTAATGAATCGTTGGTAAAAATAAATCTTTCAACACTTAATACCTCGTTTCCTATATATGGGACTTTAGGATACACCATTGGTTTAGGAAAATTTATTGATGAAGGCAACTGGAAAGGTATTGCTCTAACGTTTAAATACCGTCCGTCTTTAATCCTTAACATGAGTTCTACTAAAACTACAGTAGAAATGCAATCTCCTTATCCCATGACTACCACTACCGATGATTTTAATACAACAGCCTCATTTAGTGGCGGAGGGTTTGGTTTTGATTTAGAGTTTTCCAATTTTTCGGCAACTATGAGTAGATTAGCACCACCGGCAACAACCAAATTTTCGCTATTTATTCTGCCACCGGTGAAAGATTTACCGTTATTCGTCACTTTGGGATTAGGTATTACGTTTTATTCGAGGTAATCAGTTAATATTTACGTTTTGACTTTCCGGCAGAAAGATTTTTTTGTATTTTCGAAGCAGAAAATACAGAAAACGGAGTTTTAATTATAAATCACTGAATGAGAAAAATAGATGTATTACTTGGTCTTCAATGGGGAGATGAAGGTAAGGGAAAAGGTGTGGATGTATTAACACCCAATTATGATGTTGTGGTGAGATTCCAGGGTGGCCCCAATGCAGGACATTCTTTGGAGTTTGAGGGGAAAAAACATATTTTACATTTAATTCCATCCGGAATTTTTCATCCAGGAAAACTGAATATCATTGCCAATGGTGTTGTTCTTGATCCTGTGATTTTTAGAAGAGAAATTGAAGGATTAGAAAATTCCGGCATTCGTCCGTATGAAACACTAAAAATCAGCCGGAAGGCACATTTGATTCTACCCTTTCATCCGCTCTTGGATGCTGTTAGTGAAGCTAGTAAAGGGGAAGCAAAAATCGGAAGTACATTGAAAGGAATTGGACCTGCATATCGCGATAAAATTGGTCGTGATGGAATACGGGTTGGTGATATTGAATCGGGAAAAATCGAAGAAATTTACCGGAATGCTCGAGCCAAATACGAACATTTACTGAGCAATGTAAAAGACACTTACGACCTTGAAAAGCGTGAAGCTGATTTTTTTGCTTCGATTGAAAAACTTAAACAGTTCGAATTTATCGATTCGGAATATGAAATCAACCGATTAGCGTATGAAGACAAAAAGATTTTAGCTGAAGGTGCGCAGGGGGCAATGCTTGATATCGATTTTGGTTCCTATCCATACGTTACTTCTTCAAACACCATTTGCGGGGGGGCTTGTACAGGAATGGGCGTTCCCCCGTCGATGATTGGTGAAGTAATCGGAATCGTAAAGGCATATTGCACTAGAGTAGGAGGGGGGCCTTTCCCTACAGAATTAACCAATGAAGTGGGACAAAGACTACGAGAAATTGGCCATGAATATGGTAGTACAACCGGACGTCCTCGTCGGTGTGGTTGGCTCGATTTGGTTGCTTTGAAATATTCGGTCATGCTCAGTGGAGTCACACAAATCATTTTAACCAAAGCCGATGTGTTGGATTCATTCGATACTATTCGAGTGTGTACGCATTATAAGGTAAACAATCAAAACACGGATCGCGTGCCCTTTAGTATTGAAGAACTCATTGAGCCCGTATATGTGGAATTTTCAGGATGGAAAACCATTATTAGAGACATAAGAAAATCTGATTCTCTTCCTGAAAATTTGCTCCGATTTAAAAGTTTTATTGAGAAAACCATTGGGGTTCCAATCACCTACGTTTCCACCGGTCCGGCTCGTGATGAGATAATCCGGATGCTTTAGGAACTATATCACGTGAAGTACAAGTCCTTTTAGATATTCGCCTTCTGGATGAAAAATATTTATCGGATGATCGGCAGGTTGTGACAGTTGGTGAAGAATCCGCACTTTCCGTCCGGCACGAGCCGCTGCTACAAAAATGGTTTTGCGAAATTCTTGAACACTGACGGCTTGTGAACAGCTAAAGGTGAATAATATACCGTCGGGCGAAATTTTCTCCAGTGCCATTTGGTTCAACCGTCGATAGCCTTTTAGCGCATTTTCCAAAGTGTTATAGTGTTTAGCGAATGCCGGAGGATCGAGAATAATTAAATCGTAGGAGTTATTCGAACAGTCGTCGAGAAAATCGAATCCGTCAGCCACAATCGCTCGGTGGGATGAAATGTTAGGGAAGTTTAAATTTACGTTTTGTGTCGATTTTTCTACTGCCGATTTGGAAATGTCAACCGTATCAACGCTTTTTGCATTCCCGGCCATGGCATATACGGAGAATCCGCCTGTATAACCAAACATGTTACAAACTTTTCGCCCGTCGGAGTATTGTTGTACAAGCCGACGATTTTCGCGTTGATCAATAAAAAAGCCGGTTTTTTGGCCTTCTTCCCAATCTACAAGAAATTTTAATCCATATTCTGAAACAATGCCATTGGTGTCGGCTCCCATCCAAAATTCATTTATTATTTCGCTTTTGTACGCGTTGGGCATCGTGGATTCACTTTTATTATAAATTGTTTTTAAATCTTTGCCCAATAGGTTTATTAACGCGGATTTTATTTTCTCCCGTTCTTTCCAAACACCTATACTATGAAATTGAACAACTGCTGTTTGATTGTATATGTCGATGATAAGCCCCGGCAATCCGTCGCCTTCGCCATGTACCAGTCGATAGACGTTTGTCTCGGGTAGATTTTTCAAAATAGCTTGTCGGAGTATATAGGCTTCAGCTAATCGATTATTCCAAAATTCTTGTTCGATTTCAATTTCATCGAACGAAATAATTCTCACGGCAATGGAGGGTCCATCGGAGTAGTGGCCAATGGCTAAAAATTCTCCATCGTCAGAAACAACTTTGACCAAATCACCATCGTTTATTGAATCTTTGGAACCAATGGCTCCGGTAAAGATCCATGGATGACGACGTTTTACGGCGTTTTCTTTTCCTTTTTTGATGCGTATAATAGGATAGTTTGTATTCATGTTGCTACTGTTATTTTTGGTTTTGCTTTTTTAATTCTGTTAATTTGTTGTATATCAGATAGGAAACCCAAGCGTCAGTGGCTGCGTAAATTTGTTGGGCATGGGTGAGGTTTTGCGAGTTCCAGTTGGAGGTTTGCTGATTTTTTGAAATTCTGAAATGGAGAAAACGGGCGGTCATTTTCTTTAGACTGATTTCCGAATATCCCATTTCTTTTGCCATTGTTTGTAATTCAACAAATCCATTCGGTACAAAATTATAAAGTTTTTTAAGACCTTTAAGATCGTCGTGGATTGCCACTCCGGCTTTAATTATGGAGGGATTTTCAAAAATTGTCCGCAGCTGTTGCACAAATTCACGATGGTGCAGTCGAATAAGAAATGCGGTTTTTCCGTCACATAATTGAACTAATGCTACGCTATTCGTGTGTCCTTTTCTAAACGAAGGTTTGGTTTCGGTGTCAAAACCTAAAACCGAAGAACATTGTAGGGATTGAATCACATTTTTTAAATCGGGAATAGAATCGATAAGTAAAATCTGTCCTTCGAAATATTGGAGCGGTAGCTGAAGAATTTCTTCCTGACTTAGCGGTTTTTCAGTCATCGAAAAGTGATTTTGGTGTTTCGTCTGTGGGGTTCTCAATCAAAAGGGTGTCGGATAGGAGTTCTGAAAAATAGAGATGATGTAACACTCTTAGGCTGTTCACCAGGGGTTGCCCCCAATATAGCTTAAAGTTTTTTTTAACTTCGCCAATGGCTTCTATCAGACTTTCTTCCAATCCTAATGCAACTAGTTGGGTGAAATCTTTTAAATCTTGGTAGATATCGGCCAGGTTTTCAGAGATGTATTTGTGTTCGAATTGATTGGTGCGTACATCACTCTCGTAATATTGATCATATTTGCCGAATAAAATTGATGAGTGCAGTTGAATTTTTTTCCACTCTTCCTCAGTGACAAATTTTTCCACCATATCAGGATCGTAATTGTCATAGTCGGGTAATTGCTGTACTTTAAGGTATAACATAGGAAGAATCCTCAATAAAAATCCGGCAAATTGTTTCGGGGTGAGTTTGTAAAGTTTATTGCACACCTGACAATATTCGCCCGAAAGCGAAATAAAATCGACAATGGCTCTTTGCTGAATTTCGGATTGTTCCATGAGTTATTGTTTAGCCGATGTAAAATTACCATTTTTATCCTTCACAATTTTATTTTGGTCGAGAAGCCATTTAAGAACTTCCAAAACTTTTGATTCCGGAAGGTTCAGACTGTTGACAAGGGTTGGCAGCGATAAAGGTTGATCTCTAAGCAAATCAGCGATTTGTTGTGTAATTTGATTGAATTCATTTCCTGAAAAATGCTTTTTCTGATTTCTACATACGTCGCATTGTTTGCAATCGTCGGCTGATCGATCGCTGAAATATTCCAAGAGAAGACGACTGCGGCAAATGTGTTGATTTTCTGCATATCGAATGGCTGCCTCTATCTTGGTTTGGTAGTTTTCTTTTCGTGATTGGTAGTTTTCCTTTGAGATATAAAGGCTTTTCGAATCTAATCTCTCTTCAGTAAACATTAATTGTGGTTTATTCCTTCGGGGAATGAAATCAATGATTTTTAATTTATCCAACGCTACCAAATATTCATGAATCAGCTCGACGCTTGTTCTGGATTTTTCTGCCAGGGAAAATTCGTCAATGGATACATAATCGTGAAACAATCCACTGTAATTTCTTAGAAGTAGTTTGATAAATACTTCGTATTGGATGTTTTTGAGTTCAAAATCGTAGAGATTTTCTCGACTAACCAAAAATCGGACTTTGGGAGGAATATTTACTTCTTCGGTGAGAGCAATATAGCCTTCCATTTCCAGAATTTTCAGAGCACTCAGTGTGGTAACGGCGTTTAAATGATATTTGGCGATAAAATCGCCCAATTCAAAATTGAAGGAGAGATCTTTTCCTTCGCCAACAGCAATTTGATAGTATTGCCCAACGAGATCATAAATTTTTTTAATGTAATCCGGATCAGGAAAACTATTGGTTAAGTTTTGACGTAATTTTGCTCGATCGTAACGATTATACAAAAGTATTGCATGGGCTTCCTTTTCATCGCGGCCGCCACGTCCGGCTTCCTGATAATAGGCTTCCAGCGAATCGGGAAGATCAAGATGAACCACGTATCGGACGTCGGGTTTGTCGATTCCCATTCCAAAGGCGTTGGTGGCAACAATAACCTTAGTAATCCCATCTTTCCAAGCGTTTTGTTTGCTGTCGCGAATTTCATTAGTTAAACCGGCATGATAGTAATCGGCTTTTATTCCGTTTTCTTGAAGAAATTCGGCAACTTGCTTGGTTTTTTTTCGATTTCTCACATAAACAATACCGGTATTTTGATTCCTTGTTACGATTTTTAGTAAATCTTGTTCTTTATTTTCGCTGTATTTAACCCAATAAACTAAATTTTTACGTTCGAAACTTTTTCGAAATACGTTTTTTTGTTTAAAGAGTAAACGGTTTTGTATGTCGTCAACCACAACTTCAGTGGCAGTGGCTGTGAGCGCCAAAACAGGCACTCCGGGAATCAAATGGCGGATATCGGCAATTTGGAGATAAGCCGGTCTGAAATCGTAGCCCCATTGGGAGATACAGTGAGCTTCGTCAACAGCAAGTAGATTGACTTTCATATCAGGAAGCCGAGCGCGGAAAATCTCTGTTCCTAAGCGTTCGGGAGAAACATACAAAAATTTTATATTACCATAAACACAATTATTCAATATTGTATCAATTTCATAATGGCTTAACCCGGTATAGATTGCTTCCGCTTTAATATTTTTAGCTTTAAGATTTTGAACCTGATCTTTCATCAGTGCAATAAGTGGTGTGACTACAATGCAGATTCCGGGCATGGAAAGAGCAGGAACCTGAAATGTAATCGATTTCCCACCACCGGTTGGTAACAACCCCAACGTGTCGCGACCTGAAGCAACCGATTCGATAATATCGAGCTGGAGTGGTCGAAAAGATTGATACCCCCAGAATTTATTTAATATTTCTTCAAAACGGTTCATTGTCAATCTTTAGGGCTAAATTACAAAAAAAGGCTGTCCTGATTTAGAACAGCCTTAAAAAAATTATTAAGTTAGGTTATTCCGATACGACATCAAAATTCACCGTAACCACAACGTCGCGGTAGAGTTTGATTTTGGCGCTGTAGCTACCCACTTCTTTAATGGAGTCACCATCGATAATAATACTTTTGCGGTCGATGTTGAATCCTTTTTTGTTAAGAGCTTCGGCAAGTTGAATGGTGTTAACCGAACCGAAGATTTTACCTGATGTGCTGGTTTTTGCGCCAATGGTGATTTTTTCGATAGCTGCAATTTGTTTTGCAAGTTCTTGAGCAGCTTCACGAAGCTTAGCTTCTTTATGGGCTTGTTGGCGTTTCATCTCTTCCATCATTTTAATGGAGGAAGGAGTAGCCAATATAGCCAACCCTTTGGGGATTAGGTAGTTTCTACCGTATCCGGGCTTTACCGTTACAATATCATTTTTATTGCCTAGGGTTGGAATATCTTGTTTGAGAATTACTTCCATGATTCTTCCGGTTTTATCAGATTACTTTAATAAGTCAGTTACAAATGGTAACAAAGCCAGATGGCGAGCACGTTTAATTGATTGAGCTACTCGACGCTGATATTTGAGCGAGGTCCCGGTGATCCGTCTAGGTAAGATTTTACCTTGTTCGTTCACAAATTTTTTGAGGAATTCGGGATCTTTATAATCGATGTAGCGAATCCGATTTTTGCGGAAACGACAATATTTTTTCTTCTTGATTTCAATTGCTGGCGGAGTTAGATATCTTATTTCGCCTTGATTTTGTCCTGCTGCCATTGTCTATTCCTCCATTTTTGTTTGATCAACTACTTCGCTTTTTTTCGAACGTTTGCGTTCGTTGTATTCAATCGCATACTTATCGAGTTTTATGGTCAGGAAACGCATAATGCGCTCGTCGCGTTTATACTCGATTTCAAGCTTTTGAATGAATTCCGGATTTGCCTTGAATTCAAATAAATGGTAAAATCCGGTAGTCTTTTTCTGGATCGGGTAAGCCAATTTGCGTAACCCCCAGTCCTCCTCATGCACAATCTCACCACCGTTATCAACGATGAGAGATTTGAATTTTTCTACCGCTTCCTTCATCTGGTTTGCAGATAAAACGGGATTTGCAATGAAAACGGTTTCGTACTGATTCATTTTTTTCTAATTTTAAACGTTCACCTTTTTATTTTTGAGACCGCAAAGATATGCTTATTTTTTCTATCCGACAAATTTTTCTTTTCTTATTTGTGCATATTTTGAAGGTTTTAATTTAAAATCTGCTTTAGAATTATTGATTTTCAAAAAAAAGCTATTATCTTTGCAATCCGAAATTTAATAACCTAAAAAAGGATTACGAACATGTACGCAATTGTAGAGATTGCCGGTCAACAGTTTAAAGTACAGAAAGATCAGAAGATTTTTGTTCATCGTTTGGAAGGCAACGAAGGTGACAAACTTGAATTTGATCGGGTACTTTTAGTTGACAATAACGGCCAGGTAAAGGTCGGAACACCTGTAGTTAATGGAGCCAAAGTTTCCGCCACTGTGTTGAAGCACCTTAAAGGTGATAAAGTGTTGGTTTTCAAAAAGAAACGCCGCAAAGGGTATCAAAAATGCAACGGGCATCGCCAATACTTTAGCCAAATTCAAATCAATGAAATTAACGCTTAAATTTTGAACCATGGCACATAAGAAAGGATTAGGGAGTTCAAAAAACGGCCGCGAATCGGAAAGCAAGCGACTTGGAATTAAAATCTTTGGTGGTCAGTTTGCTATTGCCGGTAACATTATCGTTCGTCAACGCGGCACAAAACATTATCCCGGCGAAAATGTCGGAATGGGGAAAGATCACACTTTGTTTGCTTTAACTGACGGTATTGTCGAGTTTCGTAAGAAAGCCGGCGACAAATCGTACGTTTCAGTACGTCCGGTAAGTGAATAAGGATTGAAAGTATAGCCGTTTATTCGGTCAATACTAGCGTTTAAAATTTTATATAAAACTCCCACCATTTAACAGTGGGGGTTTTATTTTTTTTGTAAAGCGTTTAGGATGTTTTTTGCTTTATGGCAAGTTTCTTCATACTCCTGTTCGGGATTGGAAAGGAGTGTGATTCCGCCTCCGACATTAAACCAAAGTTTATTTCCCGAAATCATTACTGTACGGATGAGTATGTTAAAATCCATGGAATGATTTTTTTTGATGTAGCCCAAAGTTCCGGTGTATATTCCTCGGGGAATTTGTTCTATTTCTTCGATGATCTGGATGGCTCTGATTTTTGGACAACCGCTGATGCTTCCTCCGGGGAACATAGCATATATGATTTTTTCAAATGAAATTTCTTCAAGTTCCCCAACAATGCCAGCCAGAAGATGAAATACGTTGTTTAACGTCAAAAGTTGTGGAAAATTCTCTACAATTACTGTTCCCGGTTTGCATATTCGGCTTAAATCGTTTCTGAGCAGGTCAACAATCATTGCCAACTCTCGGCGGTTTTTGGTGTCGGAAAGTAGGTCATCGGCGATGACTTGGTCGCTTGTAACATCATTGCTTCGTGGGGCAGTACCTTTAATGGGGAAGGTTGAAATTCTTCTACCCTCAACTTTGAAAAATCGTTCGGGACTTGTGCTGACTACTGTTCCATATTTTGTATTTAAAAAAGCTCCAAATTCAATTGTATTCGATTCTAAAAGATTTTTTACAATTTGTAGCTTTGAACCTTGATATATGGTTTCGATTTTTCGTGTAAGGTTGGCCTGATAAATGTCGCCTGCGCGAATATACTCTTGAATTTTCTCAACATCGGCCATGAACTGTTCACGCGTTTTGTTGGTTGTGAGATTCGATATGTTGAAATGGGTTGGAATGTCTTGAGTTTTTAGAATAATTGGCGGGAATTGTTTAATAGTATTTTTTAAGGCAAGGGTGTATAGAATAGCCGATTGGGTCTGAAAATCAATTACAATCACCCGATGGTATATGCTCATACTGCAAGGAGGAAATAATATGTCGGATAATCTTGCAAATAGACCGGGTTCTTCAAGTCGGTCTTTAAAATCCCATCCGATATAACCTAACCATAGTGGGCATTCGGGATTTACGGTTGATTGTTCGATAATTTCATCGATTCCTTCCAAAGGCGACACTTCTATGTTTAAACCATCAATGGTTTGAATATTTTCTCCAAAATGAGTAATGATAGGATTTAACCCTACAATCCATCGAATGTGTGAAAATTCCTTATCGGGCGAGGTGAACAAAAAGCAACCTTGGTTTTTTTCTACAAGAACAATCACCTGATCCAACGTTGGTATATTGATGGATTCTTCGGAAAGTTGTATTACAGAAAGATTATTAATCATTTTTTTGATATACTTCATTATGGAAATTCAGCAATATCTCTTTCCCAAATTTTGAAAGGAAACTCTCGGGATGATATTGAATGCCATAAAGGGGCAGAGATTTATGTTTTAGAGCCATTACAGCACCGGTTTTTTCTTCTGTGGCAAGAGTTATAAGTTCTGTGTTTTTTAATTCTTTTTCCCTGATCTCAAGAGAATTGTAACGCGCTACGGGAAAATTATTCGGTAGGTTGTTGAAAATTGATGTTCCTAAATGTTGGATAGGAATGGCGTCGCCGTGGATTGGTACTGACGAACGGTGGAAGGGAATGCCGAAGTACCAGGCGATGAATTGCATACCTAGGCAAACTCCCAAAAAGGGGATTCGTTCGGCTATGATTCGGGTTTCGAACAGTTGTTTCAGGATGCCGGTTTCTCCAGGTGTGCATGGTCCGGGGCCCCCGATGATCAGATCGAACGATTGGTGAAATAATTGCCGGTCGTGGTTACGATGTACCGTTATTTGGGAATTTGGGAAAGTGGTTGCTAATAAATGATAAAGATTGTGAGTAAAGGAATCGTAATTATCGAACAATACGATTTTTAAGGGTTTCATAAAATTATTTCCTTCCGAAATCGGCTGGTATTTCGCCCCATGCCGAGGTTTCCCATTTTAACACTTGGTTTGAGTAGGAATTATTCTTCAGCCAAAATTCGGCTCGTTCGATTAAATCGAAAAGAACGCTGTTTTGAGCTGATTTCAGCATTTTGGTTTTTGCTTTTTGATTTTTGACCCAGAGAATGGCAATTTTAGAATCGGAGTAGATGGGGTAATCCCAACCTTGTTTTTTACAAAGAGCCAAAGCATGAACAATGGCTAGAAACTCACCGATGTTGTTTGTCCCATCAGGAAATGGCCCTTGTCGGAAAAGATGTTGTTTGTTTGCAACCCATACCCCTTGATATTCCATTAATCCGGGATTTTTACTGCATGCAGCGTCCACTGCAATGGCTTCGGCAATAGGTTCTCCCACTTCAGATATGTGTGAGGTCTTGATTTTTTGTTTAGGTAGAAACGATGGAGGATTTTGAAAGGCTTCCCTGGCATCGAAAAAGGTTTCGAAACTTTTGTATCGTGCGCAAGGGAAGCCTGTCACCTGACGTTTGGCATCCTCCCAATTGTCGTAGATGCCGGGTGAATATCCATGCCAAACAACGTAATATTTTTTTTTGGCTGCCAAAGTTCGATGACTTTATGGAGTTATCCTAAAATCATACCTACAATGGTTGCAGACAGTAGAGAAGCCAAGGAACCTGCAACCAAAGCGCGCATACCATATTTCGACAAAAATTCTCGTTTGGTCGGAGCTAACGAGCCAATTCCTCCAATTTGGATGCCGATACTTGCAAAATTAGCAAATCCACACAGCATATAAGTAGCCATGAAAATCGACTTAGTCTCGGCAAAGGCTCCGATGGTTTTGAATTTTGCCAAAGAAACATAACCAACAAATTCGCTGGAGATGATTTTTTCCCCAAGAAGTTGTCCCATAATAGCCATATCCTTGTAACTTACTCCAATGGCATACATTAATGGTGAAAGAGTGTAGCCAAGGATAAACTGAAGATTTAATTCTTTATACGAACCGTTTGTCATTGATAAAATTACATCGTTAAGATTGGTCCAAGCTCCAATTTTCACGAGTATATAGTTTATCATGGCAATAAAAGCGAAAAACACTAAAAGCATGGCTCCCACATTCACGGCCAGTTTCAAGCCTTCGGTAGTACCGTTTGACATGGCGTCTAAAATGTTGGTTCCAACTTTTTCTTTGGTCACTTCGGCTTCCATTTTCACTTCTTCTGTTTGGGGCACTATGATTTTTGCTACAACAATTGCTCCGGGAGCTGCCATCACAGATGCCGTGAGAAGGTGCTTAGCAAAGATAACGCGCTGAACCGGGTCGTCGCCGCCCAAAAAACCGACATATGCCGCCAGAACGCCTCCTGCAACAGTAGCCATTCCTCCGACCATCACCAAAAACATTTCTGATTTGTTCATATTGGGAAGATAGGCTTTGATCATTAACGGAGACTCGGTTTGTCCAAGAAAGATATTACCTGCAACCGATAAACTTTCTGCTCCTCCTAAACGCATAGCTTTGACCATGACCCATGCCAATCCGTAAACAATTTTTTGGATAATTCCCAAATAAAATAGAACACTGGTGAGGGCAGAAAAAAAGATGATTGTGGGAAGAATTTGGAAGGCGAATATCATTCCTAACTTTGATGTGTCTAACAAATCGCCTAATAGAAATAGACTCCCTACTTTTGTGAAATCGAGTATTTTAACAAATAATTTCCCAACTGTTTCAAAAAACCATTGAATGGCGGGGATATACAACACACCAAAGGCTAGTGTTAGTTGTATGGCTAAACCAATCATGACTGTTCGCCAATTGATAGATTTTCTATCGACGCTAAATAACCACGCAATGATAATGATAACAAGCATTCCAATAAGTCCGCGAAAAACACTAATAAGAGAAATGCCGGCAGAATCGCTGATAGACGATAATTTCATTTTTGTTGGTGGTGATTGAACCGAACCGATTGCATTGGCACTATCTGCAACTGCTTTCACCACAGTGGTATCAATGGAGGCAATAGTATCGTTTGAAGCGAACAAATGATGTGAAGAAAAAAACAAAAGGCTAAAACATAGCAGAACAGAAAATTTAATAATCGTGTTGTGTAGTCTGCTTCTGTTTGATATTGATTTGTTCGATATACTCATGGGTTGAGTTGATACGTTTGTCATGACAGATAACCGATTTTGTTTCATTTTCCAATCTGATTAATGGTTTAAAGCTATTTATTTTTTGCCACCTCGTTGAGTTTTTCTACGATTGATTTCATCGCGAATATGAGAGGCAAATTCGTAATCTTCTTTTTCAATGGCGTCTTCAAGAAGTTCCTGCAGTTCCTCATCGGAAAACGATTCAAAAGGATTTTCTTCTTTTTTTATCGTATCGTCTTCTTCATCGTTTTCTTGCGCTCTTTTTGAACTTCCCCGCTTTTTTTTAACTCCGGCTTGCCGTTCTTCTTGTTCGATATCAACCGCGATACCTGCTTTTTGCAGTATATCCTCCGTAGTATAGATTGGGCAGTTGAATCGTAGGGCTAATGCCACAGCATCGGATGTTCGGGAATCAATTTTAACGCGGGTATTTTGATTTTCACAAACTATTTCGCAATGGAAAACTCCATTTTCCAGTCGATGAATAAATATCTCCACTAGAGAAATATTATATGCTGATGCTAAACTCAAAAATAGATCATGTGTCAAGGGTCTTGGGGGTTTTAGTCCTTCCATTTGTATAGCAATAGCCTGAGCTTCAAATCCTCTGATGAGAATAGGGATACGCCGATTACCATTCTCCTCCTTTAATACCAGAGCATAAGCGCCTGATTGTGTCTGACTGTAGGATATCCCAAGTACCCGTAATCTAACTTTGTTCATTCAACCATGTTTCATTTTACACTGTGGCACAAATATAAATATTTTTGCGGTTGCCAAATTGCTTTTTTTGAATAATATTTGCGAAACTTAAAACATGAAATTTTTGTTTCTCAATGCTCATTTTAAAAATTGGAATTAACTTACTGTGAATTAAGTTTGATTGCAGCCAAAAAAGAAAATATTGACAGAATTAAGATCAATGCCATGAAAAAAAATCTTTTCCTTTGCTTAACTATCTTTCCAGTATTAACGTTTGCCCAGCAACAATGGATTGGGAAAAAAGCGGTTGAAATAGTGCAATATTCTCCTACGATGGAACAGATTAAGTTGTCGGATTTAGTCGGTAAATATGTTTTGGTTGACTTTTGGGCGTCGTGGTGTGTTCCATGTCGTAAAGAATCGCAATTTTTAATTGAAGCGTATCGTACTTTTAATAAAGCTGAATTTGAAAACGGAAACGGTTTTGAAATCTTTAGTATTACACTCGACACCGATACTGCACGATGGAAGGCTGCCATAGCTGAGGATAAACTCATGTGGTCATATCATGGAACTGACTTTAAAGGATGGCGTAATCAGGCGGTTATTGATTATGGAATTAGAGCTATTCCTTATAATTTTTTAATTGATGGAAAGGGTACAATCGTTGCAGAGAATCTCCGTGGAAGGGAAATTGAGGCTACGCTGAAGAAATTTCGTAAACGTGGTTTCCGACACAAACTGTAATTGTTTTGGATATAAATTTATCGCTATTTTAAAAATTGTTATTTTATGAGGAATATGAAGCGTATTTTTAGAAAAGTTGGCAAGATTGTCGCTTTTGCTTCAATTGTGTTATTGATTTTAGTTGCTATTCTTTTAGCCATAGTTCTAAACTCTGAAAATGCAATTATCCAAAGGGTTCTGAAAGAAGTCTCATCAACCATCAACGCTCCTTTGCATGTTGAAAATCTGACAATTCGATATTTTCGAAATTTCCCTGATTTAACCGTGGAATTATCGGGCCTGACACTCGGAAAATCTACGATCGATACGGCAACATATTGCTTTGCTGATTCAACTCAAGGACTGATTAAGCTTGATAAATTTTATGTAGCAGTTGCAATCAAACCTTTACTGGATAATCGCATAAAAATAAACAAGATAGAAATTGATGGATTTACGGCTAACTATTGTATCGATTCGCTTGGACGATCCAATTTTGACTTCTTAATGGCATCAGATTCAATCCCTACAGAAGCCGATAAAGTCGATACCACTCCGGCGAAAGATTTGTGGGTTTTGGTTTCCAATCTTTCATTAAACCGAATCAATATTAATTTCGCCGATCAATCCCTACGGATTGTTGCCAAAGTGTTTATACCGGCAATGAATATCAATGCACAAATCCACAACGATAGCATTCAATCGGTTGTTGAAGGATCATTTCTTTTGTCAAACATAATGTACGAAGACTACAATCTACAATCAATCAACTCAATTAAGGGAAACGTCAACGTTGCATACAATAATGGGAAAACCGAGATTTCTGATTTTAGTCTAATGATCGATGAAATGATGCTTTCCGCCAAAGGTTCGGTAGAATTATCTGACACAATGCGATTAAATCTTTCCCTATCTTTAAAAAATGCCTTGTTCAACAGCTTGTTGTCTTATCTGCCTTCCGAGATGACGAACGACTTGGGAATAAAATCGTTGTCAGGAAGTATGAATATGGAAGCAACCATCGATGGGAATTATTTTGACACGCTGCTTTTGCCTTCTGTTGGAGGAAGCTTTTCAGTTTCGGATGTTGCACTTTCGATGATGGAAATGCCTGAAATAAAGAATTTCTCGATTTCAGGCGATTTTTCAATAGCTAATCCGAACGATTTAAGCACATTCGCCACCGTCATTAAACAATGTGATCTTCGGTTACCACACTCGTCATTAACCTTTGCGGGTAGTGTTTCTAATCTTGATCGAATCAGCTATCGACTAAAGACATCGGGAACGGTCAATCTTGTCGATTTGCAAACGTTTATTCCTAAGGATGTTGTTCAGACTCTGTCCGGGGTGTTTGATTTCGATATTTCCACGTGGGGAATTCTACCGGTTAATCCCGAACAAAATCTGAACTACTTTCTCGAACGTACCAATTTGATGTTTAATGTTAAGAATATCCACGCTCAAATTGATTCTGTCAACGAATTTCGTGATTTAAACTTTCGGTTAACTTATCATCAGGACAAACGGTTAAAGATTGATGGACTTTCACTCAAAGCCCCGGGCTATCAACTTCAAATCGAACCTTCATCTTTTGAAACAAAGTTTATCGGCAATTTTGATAATTTTGAAAAATTATTGATTGATCTTCAACGATTTTCTTTCAATATCCCCGGATTACAACTTGCAGGAAATGCTTCTTTAAAAGGATTGTCGAAACCGGAATATTCGCTAACATCAAAAATCAGCCTTGATTTTGATAAAATTAAACCTTTAATTCCCGACTCAATCTTTGAATCTATTTCAGGAAAGGTTGAAACAGAGATTGAAAGCTTTGGAACTCTTAATTTCGACTCAATTGACGCAACTATTATTTATAAAATCCTTTTTGAACAGACAAAAATAAGTTCAAAAGTAGAAAATCTATCTTTCAAACTGTTTGATGATTCGATTTCACAAATCGACCGACTGTCACTTACATTGCAGATGGCCAATGACACATTACGGGTAGAAAAATTGACAGGAGAATGGTATGGTGTTACTATTGATATTGATTCAACCCAAATATGGAATATTTACAAAGCCTATTTCCTACAACAAAAGGATCTTCCGCTTATTGTCCAAACCGATGTATCGTTGGGCGAATTTGACTACAACCGATTTGCTCCAATGTTCGAAACACCTGAAGACACTGCTCAAAATTTAGCTTCTAACAATACAACTACAGAACAACAAAATGTTGAAGGAAAAGCGAACGAAAGCATAGAAAATAATCCACAAAGTGAAGGTTCAACACCCGAAGAATACTTCCCCCCGCTAATTGTTCGAGGAAAATTTTCGATGAAACAGTTGCTTTACGAAAAAATGGTTCTGAGTAACCTTCAGACCCTTTTCAGAATAGACGATAGTTTATATGTTGTTGATAATTTTGTGTTTAATGCATTTGGCGGAACCATAAAAACCTCGGCCGTGTATGACACACGCAACTATCCTGAGCAAATTATCACACTGAAAAACGAAATGGAGAATGTGAATCTTCATGCCTTGCTCAAAGAGAACGACGATTTTTACCAAACCGATTTTACACACAAAAACATCAGTGGAAATATTACCTCATATATTGATGGCCGAGTTGTTATGATTGGAGATAGTTTGCTTTACGATAAGTTGATGGTAAAAGGACGCTTTAAGCTTGAAAACGGAGGAATTTATGATTACGAGCCAATTAAAGAATTAGGGAAGTTTACTAACATTAGGGAGTTGGAAAACATTGTTTTCAAGACTTTTGAAAGTGGAGTATTTATTTACGACAACAAGATTTATTTCCCCAAAACCGATATTGTTAGTACGGCTGCCGATTTATCCGCATTTGGAATGGTTAGTTTTGGCGATGACTATCAACTACACTTGAAGGTTCATTTGGGTGATGCATTGCTTGGAAAATCAGATAAATTACTAAAGGCTCAAGGAAAGGAATCAGACCTCTTTACTGACGAAAAAAGCAGTGAACGCAAAGGATTGTATCTTTTGGCTCTAAATCGTAATGGAGAATCGAAATATGGATTTGACAATAAACGGGCGCAACGCATTATGACTGCGGAAATAAAGGTTCAGGAGCAAGGGCTTAACTTAATATTTCATCCCAAATTGGTAAATTACAGTACAGCTTTAGATCGTCGGGAGGTTAAAAAGCCGGTAAAACAACAATAAAAGTACGATTATTTGGGAGAATTCTTTTTAAAGAATTTTTCCCAAAGTTCCGACAGGGTGTTGAACTCTTCACGATAGAAAATTCCGGCACCTTGTTTCGAATGATTATCTATTCTATTGTCGATTTTTTGGTAACCTTTTACACGAATTCGTCCGCGTTGGTCGAGTTTTACTTCCATCTCAAAGTCGCCGGCAAGATTACTTCCGCTTTGAACGGTTGATAATTGTTGACCACCGACACCTATGTTTGAGTTGATTGTTACACGGTTATTAAGCAGCTGAGTTGATACAGCAAATTCGTATTCTTGGCTGTTGGTTTGACCTCCCGGGGTATAGTTAAATCCAATGTCGAACGTGTTTGATACCTGAGAAAGCCAGTTACTTACTTGATTTGAAAGTAACTCACTTGCATTGCTTTCAACACCTGTGAGACCAGATGCATCGGCTGTTTTGACAGCTCCAGGCAGCGGTTGGAAGCGATTAAGAATCAAAAGCGATATAACTTGTTTGCTGATTTCGTCGTGCGGAAGATTGTTAAGCTGATCCTGAGCTTCTTCTGAGGTGGACGGAAGGGTAATCTTGAACGATATGGTTGGATTCATGATCGTTCCACCCATAATCAGATGAGCATCGGCATTCACACGTATCTCCTGATCTGCCTGATTGTAAGTAAGTTCATAGAGTGATGCTCTTCTTACTCTGTAAATAGCATCAATTTCGAGGTTTGCGTTGGCAGGATCTCCCGACCACATTATGGTGCTTCCTTTAGCTATGGAAAAACGTTTTTGGAAAATATCCTGCAACGTAAACAAATAATCTCCTTCGGTGATAATGTAGTCGCCGAACATCTCAATATCTTGACCTCTTGGCATATAAATGGTCAAATTACTCGAGCCTTTGGCCTTGATAATATCTCCAATGGTTGGGTCAAAAATGATTTGAATTTCTGCCTCGGGAGTAATTTCAAGGTTTAACATTATGTTGGGTTCAATTTCCTCATTGTTTGAGGATTTGGGTGTTTCAGCCACAACTTTATCCACACTTATATCTTTTTGGGGAGTATTGACAAATCGTATATAATTGGCTTTTGTTGCTGTTGCTCCTGAATTTAAAGGAATAAAAATTCGTGTATTTTTCTCGGTTCGATTACTGGCGGTTATGTCCATAGTGTTTAGTGGACCGGTGATGGCTCCTTCTCCTGAACAGAATACTGAACCAAAAAACGACGGATTGTCTTTTTCAAGGGTGTTTAAAAACATAAAGTTTCGAGCGTTAAATTTCAAATCAAAGACAAAATTGTCGAAATTGGTATGCGACAGTTTTCCGTTTAAAAGAATAAAATTATTGTTTTCGTCAACAATTCTGAAATCGCTGAAAATGATAGCTTCGGGAGATATATCAAGCCAATCGGTAATTTGATAACGGGTTTTGGTGTAATCGACTTCGAAGGTAGTCCGATCAAATATCACTACACCTTCGATTTTGGGGGCATCAATTTTTCCTTTAATGATTAGTTCTGCGGTCATCAATCCTTCAAGATTGTTGATTGTCCCTGTCAGATAAGGGGCTATGGTCATAAGGTTAAACCTATCCATAAAAAGTCTGAAATTGACAAACGATCGATTAGGATCATAGTCTCCTACAATATAAAACACGTCGTAGTTGTTAATGGAGGTTACCCAATCCACATGAATCATTTCCAAAAAGGAATCCCAATGGCTGGTGATTTTTGTATCTCCCAGTAATTGACCATTGTAGGAAAACTTGTCCAACTCAATTTGTGCCAGAACAAACGGATTGGAATATAAATTAGAGGCTGTAACATCAGCCGAGAGTTTTCCTCCAATGGTGATGTCCGCCATTTTTTCCAGCAATATATTGGCCATTGCAAGATTTATGTTCTGTGTTTTAATATATATATTGTCTTCTGGATTCTTTGAAATTTTTCCGTTAACTTTTAAATGTTGGTTCCTGTAACTGATATCGAATTTATCAATTTCAATATTATCGCCCTTGATATTGATTGTGGCAGGGGCAATATTCCATGTTGTGTCGGAAATGACCACAAACGATGGCTGTATTGAAATTTTAAAACTGTTGCTGTCGGAAAGAATGATTTGAGAAGCAATATATCCACTATAGTTTGTTGTATCGCTACGGTTATAATTGTTCCAATTAATGTGTGCAATAATTTTATTTTCGTGGATGATGCTACTCAGGGTAAGGTTTTTCAAAGAATAATCTTTAGTGTAGAAAAAATGCGATGCACCAATGCTGGTTGATATTATTTTCTCATCGTTGAAGCCGGTTAACCGGATGTTATTTAGATGCTGGTCGCCGTAGATGATGTTGGCAATTTGTCCTTTAAGCTCAAACTTTTGATCAAAGTGACGATAATTTATTTCAAAGTTACTGTTTTTACTTACAATTAGTGTTGTGTCAAAAATAGTGATTAATGGTTGAATATCGGTTAAATTGATTTTTAAGCTCACATGGGTTGGGTCGTTTTTATCCACCGGTGTATTCGTCCATGCTAACGAAGGAGCATATTTACTAATGGCATTGCTAAAAATATCGGAGATGGTGTTGTAGGAGTAATTTCCTGAAAGAGTTAAAGAGAACAAGGGGTTTGTGATATAAAGTTTTCTACCTGCACTGTCGTGTTCAAAGCCTATTTTAGCCGTAGTAATAGTGGTTTCTTTATTTCTTCTTTGGATGGTAAAGTCAAAAATATTGATTTTACCTAAAAGGGAGTCAAGGTCAAGTCCGTAGAAGTTTGCCACAATGTTCATACTAAGGACTGATCGTGGTTCAGAGTCGAAATGCAAGGCATAAAGGTTGATTTTGGGGAGTTGAAGCAAAAAATGTTGATGCAGTTGTGGGGTATTGTATTCAATTTTCCCCGAGAAAAAAAGCATGAGGTTTTCGTCGTCAACCGAAAACTCTCCTTGAAAGGCTTTGTCGGTCAAATTCCCTTTTAAAACAATATGCTTATAATTGTATTGGTTGAAATTGAGCTGCGCAATGTTTGCTTGGATAGTTGATGCAAAGGTGTTATCGGCATGTAACGTACCATTTAAATTCAATTCAAGATCGATTTGACCCATGGTCGGTTCAAGTTCTAACAGGCGTCCCAGGTTTAAGCGATTAAGTTTAACTTGTCCTTCCAAAGATGTGTTGCTATTTTTATCTCGACTATAACTTAATCGATGAATAATCTGTCCCAAGTTCGTATTTAACAATCCTGAAGTATTGAATTTTTCGAGAGTACCCGAAAATTTACCGGCATAGTTCAGGTAGGAAAACCTGAAGATTTCTTCGGGAAGAATAGTATTCCCCACGGAATCGTTCAACAAAGAGATCCGTTTAAGATTTTGAGGTGTAGTGGAAACAGAGAGGTAGTTAAGATCGACGAAAAGTTTTTCCGTTTCTGTCATTTGTTCAATTGTGCCGGAAAGTTGTAGGGTTGTGCTGTCTAAAAGTTTGATGTAAATGGGGGTCAGATTGAAATAATTGATAGAACCCGTTGTTGAACCCTCGAGTTCGAAACTTAAGCCGATTTGTTTTAATTCCGGGGAAAACCACCAAAGATCATCGCTTACGATTTGGCTTTTTAAAATATTGGTTTCGAGGGAAACCTGATTGAGAAAATCGCTGTAAGCTGTATCGCACATTTTTATCAATCTGACATATTGGGTTACCAAAGATGTATTGCCGTATCTAAGCTTTAAATTTTCAAATCGGAGCGATTGGGGATCCATTATAAACTCAGCAGAAAGCGTATCTAAGGTAAAACCTGAATGATCTTGAGCTGTAAGCGAAGTAACATTGATTTTTATAGTGTCATTGGTAATATCAAGCGGTGCTATGGTTGAGTTCAAATGAAATATATGAAGGTGTTCGAAATTGATACCTTCAACACTCTCAGGTTTGTACGATTTAAGCAAATATTCGCTGTTGGACAAAACAACTTTTCGAGAATGAATACGAAAATTGGAGGGAGTAGTGTCGGATGTAGGAAGAGAATCTTCAAAAAGGGCTAACACATAGTCGAGGTTAAAATTATCAAGACTATCGGTTCGCATGAAAAACTTCATCGAGTCAAGTTCGATTTTATCGAAAAAAAGTTGTGGTCCATCGATTTTTATTTTATGGATTCCGGCATTTAGTTTCCTGGCATAAAACAATGTATCGCCCGACAAATCTTCAACTAAGAGGTTATTAATTAATAACGATGAAATTGGCTTTAGTTGAATGCTTCCGATTTCAATTCGCAAACCATAAGTATCTTTGATATAGCGCGTAGTTTTTTGAACAATAAAAGTTTGAATCTTTGGGTCGAGCAGTAATAAATAAACAATGAACGGCAATAGTGATATCACCGCAAAACTTAAGGGAACTATTTTTCGAATTCGTTTAATGGCTTTTCGCATTGATTCACAAAAATAATGGCTTTTTCCTTTGGTTTGAAAATAGGCATTGTGGAAAATAACAATCTTTTAACATATTTTTTGTCGAAGATTATGCTAAATTTGATTTTTTTGTTGTAAATTTAAGAATTCAATCCTAAGAAAAAATCTGATTATCAAAACTAAAAATCAAATTCTATGAAACTTGCTCACATTCATTTTGATAATCCTAAAACTAAAGACACAAGGTGTTGGAGAAGAATTAAAACTTCGGTTTTAGGAATGTGGATTTTGATGTTTCTATTTATGATTCAGGGCGGTTTTATTCATGGTCAAAGCATTTCTCACTCGGTGATTGCGGCCGGTGGCCAAAATTATACCCATTCCGGCTCGGGCATTTCCATTAGTTGGACAATAGGAGAACCTGTTATTGGAACCTTGATTTCTGAAAATCAGACGATCATTCTTACCCAAGGATTTCAACAAGGAAGCCTTGCGGGTGATGTTATTGTAGTCCCGGTGGATTTTTCAGCTTCTATTACTGTTTATCCTAATCCGACAAAGGATTATGTTATCATTAAGCTTGAGAATGCAGAGAGTGGCGTTTATTCATTGAAAATTCTTGATCTAAATGGAAAACTTAAAGATCAAAACGATGAAATAATGCCCGATAGATTAATTTTAATCAATACTGAAAAATTGGCATCAGGCGTTTACCTTCTTCAGTTCTTTAAGAAACAAGAACTCCTGAGGACGGTACAACTTGTGAAACAATAGGATTATTGTAACACAATAACTTTTTGATTAAAGGTTTTATCGCCCCGGCGCAATTTAAATAAATAAACTCCGGTGTTTAAATGAGAAAGATCGATTGAAGTTGCACTTTTATCAAACGTTATTTTTTCTCCACTCATTGAATAAATTGCGATTAGTTCCACGTTGTCAGGAAGGATCGCAATTTTTCTTATTGGATTCTGGAAAATAATAGAATCAAAATCCACTTCGCAGCTAAGAAATTGTGAATGTAAATTTTGCAGATTCTCAATAATTTGTTCCTGATAGAAATCGTTCATAAAGGCGAAGGCAATCGAAATAGACTCTCCTGGTTGCAAGCTAAAATTTCCGATGCTGACAAGATGCGCCGGAAGCGATTTTCCTAGTGGCGCTGCCAATTCGTAGTTATTATTTAATGCCTGCCACAATTCGGAACGCGATAAGCCATCGTTAATGTTAATCCCTTGAGGGTTAGAACCTGTATCGAACGAATAATTTCTGAAGGTTCCGGAAGGGGAGAGAATGGCAATGGCATTTACGTAGGGCGAATAATTCGGACTTTGCACTAGAGAGAGATTCAACTCAGGATAGGTAGAGATAAAAGCTCCCGGAGAAATCAACCATATGGCAAAAATTCCGATGCGTAGATTATTCAAAACGCTTGTGCTGTTATTGGTTAGGTTAATTCTGTAAATAATTGCTTCCGAAAGTGGATAATTTGTGCCTGTTTCAATGCTGACCGAATAGTTGCACCCAAGGGAGTTAACTGTGCTTTTTTCTACAAAACGAGCTGTTGCTTTGCCATAGAAAGTACCGATTTCGGTTGATACTGGTTCAGTGAATATAAAGTCATCAAAATCGGTTAGGTTTGAAACAATTTTTTGTTCGGAGGTCCCAATGACCACTCCTGCCTCCCAAAGCTGATGGGGAGAATTAGAGCGTCGGAATCCACCTCCAACCAATGGTGAAAGGGAGTGGAATCCAGGTTTCCCATTTGCTGCTAAAGTCATTTTGAGGTTAAACGAATTCAAATCAAACCACGATTTGGGTGTTGCTACCGTATGAATTTGATGAATTGTTTGGTTATCAACAAGAAAAGTAAAGCGAATGGGAATAGTTTGGTCATAGGCTAATTCTCCGGCTGTGAGGCGTATATTGAATTGGCTGAGGTCAATAATTTGTTGTGATTGCCAAAGTGGCACAATTAAAGAACCGTTGGTAACTGAAACCGATGGCGATAATGGCGAAATTATCATTAAAACAGAGTTTTTGGATTTAAGCTGATTGGTGATGTGGGCGGTAATTTTTACGGTTTGATTGGTTGAGATAAAATCGCTATCGATAATTTTATCTGAAATGGTAGGATAAAAAAGCATAGTGTCGGACAAGGCCTTTTCCATATTAATCCGTCCCGCACCTAATTTATTAGCGTAAGGTACATTGGAGGGAAAAGTATCGAGATAGAGCGATGAGGCTTTAATCTGAGAGACAATTTGGATGTTTGATAAATGTGGCCTGAGTGTTTTTACAAGAGCAGCCAGACCGGCTACCATTGGAGCGGCGTTGGAACTACCCGAAGATGTGGTAAACGAATTACCGCTTGTAGTTGATAAAATTCCTTGTCCGGGAGCTGCCAAATCGATGCGATAACCATAAGTACTTCCTTCCCATTTATGATTAAAACTGTTGGTTGCCAAAACCGAGATAACTCCCTGATAAGAGGCCGGATAATAAACATCCTCGTTTCGGCTATTTCCTGCAGCCGCTATGATCAGCGCGCCATATTGTTGTTGTACAAATTCTACAATAGTCTTTGAGAGTTGATCGGGAATGATTCCTCCCCATGGACACACAATGATTTTACAGCCATGTTCCGCGGCATAGAGAATGCCTTCATAGGCTGCCACAAGCATCCCAAGATTATTCATGATTTTCACAGGGAGAATTTTAACACCGGGCGCTATGCCGGCAATGCCAAAAGAATTATTGGCTTCGGCACCTACAATTCCACAAATTCCCACCCCATGCGGATCGATGTTGGCTGTAACATAATTATTGTTTTCTGCCATGTTCCAACCCAAATAGTTATCCACAAAACCATCGTTGTCATCATCAATTCCATTGACAGGATCATTTGTGTTGTAGGCAAATTTGTGAATAAGATCAAAATGCGTTGGATCGGTTCCGGTATCAACAATTCCTACAACAATTTCCTGACCCCCAAGAGTAAAATCCCATGCTGAAAACGCTTTCATCAACGAAAGATAGTATTGAGAATTGATCATGGGGTCGTTGGGAGTAAACAATAATTCAGGAATTTGCTTAAAATGCCACCATTCTATATCATCAGTCGTTTCTAGTAATTGAATGATTTTGTCTGTTTTTGATTTATCGGATAATGCAATTTTGAAAATTAAATCGATTTCGCCGCGACTTGTTTTCCCTTTGGGAAAAACTGTTTTAACTTCAGCGTTTGAGGATGCAGATATGTTTTTAATAATTGAGGTATTTCTTTCTTCTCTAAGTTTAAACACAATAGTTGAATAGTCAATGGTTGTTTGGGCATGTAAACCATAGAGCATTAAGCAACAAATCACTAAAACCGAAAACAAACCTGAAAATTTCATACGAATTGAATTGGGATGCACCTGTCTATTTTGCTAAACTGTATTTTTAATGTTTCACCAATAAAGTCTCACTACAATATTGCATTAGGATGTTTTATTTAAAAAAAAATTGTAGATTCGGCTAATAATTTAGCCTAAAGATACAAAGTTAAGAACTAAATTTTGATTAAATTTGTTTAATTTTGTACATAATCGAAAAGGTAATTTGACGTGGATGTCACTTTTTTCTTTGAATAGGATAAACATTCTAACACATAAGCCATGAGATGTATAATTATTGACGATGATGAGCTATCGAGGAAAGTAGTTGAGAGTTTAGTTGAAAAAGCAGAATTTCTTGAGTTAGTTGGAAGTTATGTAAATGCTGTAGAATCATTAAAAGCTTTCCGGGAAAATCCACCCATTGACTTGATATTTCTCGACATAGAAATGCCTGAGATGACCGGTTTGGAATTTTTAAATACGTTGGAAAATCCACCTCAGGTGATTATCATTTCGGGGAAAGAAAAATATGCCATAGATGCATTCGATTATGACGTAACCGATTTTCTTTTGAAACCAATTTCGCTCGCTCGTTTTTTGAAAGCGGTTAATAAAGCACAGAAAGCCTATAACGATGCCCTGCAAATGTCGGGAAATACTGCCGAAGAGATTTTTATAAAAAAGAAAAACTCAACTCTTGTTCGAGTTCCATATAACGATATATTGTGGATTGAGGCACTTGAGAATTATGTTATCATTAGCACTTTTGATGAAAAATATACTGTCCATTTTACGATGAAGGCCGTTGCCGAGAAGTTTCCGGAGGCAAAATTTAAACGTGTTCATCGTTCTTACGTTGTGAATATCAGCAAAGTAAAACTTATCGAGGAAAACGTAATTGTAATCGACACAAAGCAAGGAGAGAAACTTATTCCTATTGGGAAATCGTATCGTGATGATTTATTGAACGATTTAAATCTGATTACGAAATAAATGAACCAAAGGGAAATTTTTTTTCGTCATTTGGGGCAAACTTCAAATAATCCCCTGGGAATAGAAATCGTTAGTGCCAAAGGCATCTGGTTATTTGGCCCGGAAGGTCAAAGATATATGGATTTGATCTCAGGCGTTTCTGTAAGCAACGTTGGACATTGTCATCCTAAGGTTGTTAGTGCAATTAAAGATCAGTCGGAGAGATATTTACACTTGATGGTTTACGGTGAGTTGATTCAAAGTCCACAAGTGAGATTGGCAAAGGCACTTACCGAAATTCTACCATCGCAATTGGATTGTGTTTATTTTGTCAATTCCGGTAGCGAGGCTATTGAAGGAGCTCTTAAATTGGCTAAGCGGGCTACCGGGAGAGCCAATGTAGTGAGTTGCCACCGTTCTTATCATGGCGGCACTCATGGTGCTTTAAGCCTTATGGGCGATGAAGATATGAAAATTAAATTCCGGCCACTTATTCCGGGAGTACGAAAAATTGAGTTTAACAACGCCGAACAATTAAATGCCATTGACCATACAACCGCATGTTTTGTAGTCGAGCCAATTCAAGCTGAAGCGGGCATTATTATTCCCGACGATAACTATTTGAAAAAAGTACGCGAGCGGTGCTCCGAAACCGGAACACTGTTAGTTTTTGATGAAGTTCAAACCGGTTTTGGCCGCACCGGAAAAATGTTTGCCTTTGAACACTATGATGTCGTTCCCGATATCGTTTGCTTTGCCAAAGGCATGGGCGGAGGAATGCCCATTGGGGCTTTTGTGGCAAACCATAAAATTATGAACTTTTTTGCCGAAAATCCACCTTTAGGTCACATAACAACGTTTGGCGGACATCCGGTGTCATGTGCTGCCGCTTTAGCCTCTTTGGAAGTTATTCGTGATGAGCGCTTATTCGAAAAGTCAATTGAACTTGGAAAATTATTTCTGAGCAATCTGAAATCTAAACGAATTGTTTCAATTCGGGGAATAGGCCTATTTATTGCGGTTGAAATTGATCGTAAGATCGATGTTTACGATTTTATTCATAAGGCACTGAATCATGGATTAATGCTCGATCCGTTTTTATTTTCACCTAACTCATTTCGAATTGCTCCACCCCTGATAATCAATCACGACGAAGTGCTTGAAGCTTGTCGTCGTATCAATCAAACCCTTGATTCCTTCTAATGGTCATAAGCTCATCAGTTGGCTCGATTATTGTGCTATTTTTAAAATTAATACCAACCGTGCAATTTTTTTAACATGATTAATTCAAATTATCTTACCAAAGAGGCAGTAATAACCTCCACCCACAATTACACATACAGCGATCTACTTCGGCTAATTCAGGCATATTCAAACTATTTTCAGACTTATAATCCCCAGAAGGTAGCCATATTTTCAGAAAATCGCATCGAATGGATAGCGGCATTTTATGCTTCGCATCGGTTGAATGCAGTTGCCGTAACCATCGATTTTATGTCGTCGAAGGAAGATTTGGCATACATTTTAAACGACAGTAAACCCGAAATCATCTGCACAGGCAATGGGCTTTCTCAAAATGTTAGGGATATTTTGCCCATCCTCGATTATCAACCAACTATTTTCGATTTTGATTCTCAGATTACCGATATTCCCGATGATTTTTTGACTTGTTGGGAACCTTCTAATCTTGACGAAACCGCGGTAATATTATACACTTCAGGAACCACCGGAAGTCCAAAAGGTGTGATGCTGTCGTTTAGGAATCTACTTTTCAATGTGGAAGCCGTTTCAAAAGGAGTTGAAATATATCGACAAGATCGGCAGGTATTAATACTCTTACCGTTGCATCACATTTTTCCGCTGTGTGGTTCAATGATTGCGCCACTTTACGTTGGGGCAACCATAGTAATGTCTCCATCGCTGCAATCCAACGATTTGATTTCAACGCTGCAAAAAAATAGGGTTGCGATTATAATTGGGGTTCCGCGGCTTTATGAAATGATATACAAGGGATTGAAAACAAAAATCGATGCTTCGCCCGTTGGTCGAGCGATGCTAAAGATGGTCAAAATTTTGAAAAGTAAAAAAATAGCTAAAACCATATTCAAAAAAGTGCACCAAGGATTAGGCGGTTCGTTGGAATTTCTAGTAAGCGGAGGAGCAGCTTTGCCCAAGCATGTTGGTGAATTTTTTGACACTTTAGGGTTTAAAGTTCTTGAGGGATATGGTATGACTGAAACTGCACCGATGATTACCTTTACCCGTCCTGACAACATCAAAATCGGTTCACCGGGACAACCTCTTCCAGGAATTGAGGTTAAGATTATTGATGGAGAGATTGCGGTTAAAGGACCAAACGTTATGCTTGGTTATTATAACCGAAGGGAAGAAACCGAGCAAATCCTTCGTGAAGGTTGGTTATATACCGGTGATTTAGGCGAATTCGATAAACAAGGATTTCTGCATATTACTGGTCGTAAGAAAGATATCATTGTGCTTTCAAATGGGAAAAACATCAACCCAACCGAACTAGAAATCAAACTCGAAAAGCAATTTTCGGAAGTAAAGGAGGCAGGCATTTTTCTAAAAGAAGGTAAGTTGTGTGTTGCTATTGTGCCTAATATGGAAGAGTTAAAAAACTGTTCTTATACTGATTTGCGTGAATATTTTAGGGAAAATGTCATAAAAGTGTTCAATTCTGAACTTACTTCCTATAAGCGTATTATGCTGATGTTTCTATCGGAAGTGGAATTACCAAGAACACGGCTTGGAAAAATTCAGCGTTTTAAGCTTAGCTCCATGAATTTTGAATTGTCTGCTTAAAATGAAAAACAAACATTTGATGTTACAGAAGATTATTTAAGTATTAAAAGCTTTTTGGAGTCGCAAGTCGATATGGATGTTTTACCCGACCATCATATTGAATTCGATTTAGCTTTGGATTCATTGGGGAAAATTTCACTCATTGACTATCTCGAGCGTAATTTTGGTGTTAAACTCGATGAGAAAAAACTATCATCCTTATCTACTGTTCGCCAGATAAGTGAATACGTTCGAGAAAAACGGAAATGGTTTAAACAGGAAACTCTTAATTTGGCCGAAATTATCAAAGAGAAAGTTGATGTTAAATTGCCAAAACCATCCTTTTTGACACATATATTTAAAAGTGCTTCCAATTGGTTTTTTAAGCTTTACTTCAAATATCGTGTTGAAGGCAAAGAAAATATTCCTAGTGGACCATGCATTATTGCCCCGAATCATCAAAGTTTCTTCGATGGATTGTTTGTTGTCTCATTTCTGAAACATAGTCAAGTTCGAAAAACCTATTTTTACGCTAAAAAGAAACATATCAATAATGCAATTTTGCGATTTTTGGCTAATCACAACAATATCATTATCGTTGATTTGGAAAAAGATTTGAAGGAATCGATACAAAAGTTAGCGGCTGCTTTAAAGAAAGGCAGGAAGGTGATTATTTTCCCGGAAGGAACCCGCTCAAAATCAGGAAAATTGGGAGAATTTAAAAAAACATTTGCCATTTTAAGTTCGGCTTTAAATGTGCCGGTGGTTCCGGTTGTTATTGATGGGGCAGATAAAGCACTGCCGGTGGGAGCTAAAATTCCTCGATTCAAAGCTCCGATTCGCGTAAAATATTTGCAACCCGTAAGTCCTGAGGGAAAAACTCCTGAACAAATTCGCGACAAGGTTTACACTTTGATTGACCAAAATTTGCAGAAAGCTGCATAAACAGATTTTAAGGCTGCATTTCTTTAAATAGTGCGGCCTTTTTTTTGATATTTTCGGCGTTCCCATTATCGATGGTTGGCGTAACAATATATACATTGATAGGGACAAGAATTATAGAAACCAATATCTTTACTAGGAATACAACCACAATTCGGGCGTTGGCCATTATCTTTCCTTTGGTGTTTTGAAATGAAGCTCAGCAATTCGAGATCATTAAAAAACAACTTTTCAATCAAATGGTTATCGATGCATTTGTTGTGTTGAATGCCAAGATGTTCCAACGAAATGGCTTCACTGCAGGTGGCTATTTCCAAATTCCATTTTTGTCCTAATTGAGCAATTCGTTCTGCAATCTCAAGCATTTCAATGGTTTGGAGTTCTTCAATATCCTTGGAATATTCTTTGTCGATGCGTCGTTTTACCGAGGAATAACATTGAATATCAATAAAACTAAAAACTAACTTTTCTGTATGGCGATATAATTTATTTCCAATGTTTTCGATTTTTTCGATAATCTTATCGATCGGCAAGTGGGAGGATTTAACGATAGGGTCGAATCGCCAGATTACTTTTTGTTTCCCAATGGTTTCCGACAGACGAATGAAGGTTTCGATTCGATTTTCCAACGGTGGCAGATTGGACTCAAATTTTTCATCTTCGTAGTTGTTCAGAGTGAATTGAAAATAGTAATTGCGATTATTAATTTCAGGTCTGTCAAGCAGAGGTAGGAGTGGAGCCGGATTTTTGGTCCAGAAAACAATCAACCGTGTTTTATCAAAGCCAACATACATTGGCTTGCGGTTGAACGGATTTAGCCAAACGGTGTAGCCATTTTGCAATTGTTGAAGAAACCAATTTGAATAGAACGCTGGTATGTCGGTAACACGACTTGCCGATACAATTACAGGTTCTATTATCGACACGCTTTTACCGTCATTCCTGACCCATTGCTTTTTCGGCCATTTCACCTTTGGAATAGTTAAAAACCATCGCGACGAACAATCAATTCGCCTTCACGAGTGTGGGTTACATTGATTACTTTAGGAAGGTAGAGCGATTTAACGATTCGTTGGGCCACCTTTTCTGTGTTCAGCAGTTGCTTCTGTCCGATGCCGTTCATGGCAGTAATTTGTTGCGGGGGCGAGAGTTTCTCAACCATTCCTTTATCTAATAAACCAATCCGGTAGTAAATGCATCGCACATTATCTTTAACAGCTTGGTTGGCAAAACGTTGAGCAAAAGCGTGTAACTGTCGCTTGCTTGACACATACGACGAGGAACCGCTAAACATAGCTTCTTCGGCTACAGAACCAACAAAAACCACACATTCCTTAATTTTAGATTTCAGTGCCTCGGTCAGTTTCATAGGGTTATAATAGTTTACCGTGTTAACCATCTGCATTTCCTCGATTTTCACTTCACTTGCTCGTAACAGATTCCCGGTTATGGCAGCCGTGTGAATTACATAATGAACAGGTTCGTTGATTGCATCCACGATGATTTGATAGGCTTTGGCATTGGCAAAGTCAGCTTGAATAGCGATAATCTTTGTCCCAAAGGTCTGAAGTTCGGTTATCAGTTGGTTGGCTTTGGTTTGATTTGAATTATAATGAAAATAAATGTTGGCACCTTTTTCGGCCAGAATTTTACAGATGGTTGCACCTAAACCTCCGGTTGCACCGGTAACCAACACATTTTTCCCTTTTAGAGGCATAGGTTTGACTTTTGGGGATGGGGCTAATTCAGGGACTTCATAAAGGAATCCACCATATTCCCCACCTAAGCCGCAAACAGCGGTGGCAATTTTAGTTCCGGGTTTCAATAGTCCTCTTTGTTTCAGCAATGCCATAGCGAATGGTACGCTAGCTCCGGAAAGGTTGCCAAAGTTCAATTGAACATCTTGAAACACTTTTTCAAGATGAATTCCTAGCAACTTGGCTGCGCTGTGTACTATGGCATGCCCGGTCTGATGGGGTATAAAAATATCGATGGAATCTAAATCCCACTGAGATTTTGAAAGCATCGATGCAACAATGTTGGCAATATTGACTGTAGCACGTTGGCGCACTTTGGTTGGGTTCATGTACAGATCTCCGGCTTTGTTTGCTCCAAGAAAATCAATCATGTACATATCTTCGCGATTTTCAGTGAGAAAAAGACCTTTGCCATTTTGAGCATTGGTGCGCGAAAGAATTACCGCAGCGGCGGCATCGGCAAACGTGGCGTATGGGACAAAGGATGGTTCGTTGGTCAGAAGTTGGCTCATTACTTCGGTGTGAACAATAGCTACATGTTTAGCTTCGGGATTTGCCTGAAAGAATTCTACCGCACGTTGCAAATTAATATTGAAACCAACGCAGGCCGAATTGATGGTTACTGCCGGGGTTTGGTTTTCGAATCCTACAAAATGGCATTTGATAGTGGCGGCAATTCCGGGTGCCTGCTCATGGGGAGTGGCGCATCCGGCAAGCCAAAGGTCAACGGTTTCGGGGTCAACACCGCTGTCGGAAAACGCTTGTTCAAGTGCTTCTACCGCCAAATCGAGCGATGTTTTTGCCGTTTTAAATTTTTCTTTTGTTGGCGGGAAAGTCACTACATGATATCGTGTTTTAAAACCCATTTTCTGTGTGACAAAATATTGAAAAGGCGAAATTTCCCCATGCTCGTTGACATATTTTTGATAATCGGGAGAGCTTTCGATGCGGTCTGCAGAAAAACCTCCTATGATTCCGTCAAAAACAGCCTTCTCTATCCTTTCATTACAAATCAGATGTTCTCCGTGGGAAACTCCGAAACCGCTGAAATATAAAATTTGCGACATACTATTCTTTGTTAAAAAACATGTTGATTTTTTCTTTGGCATACCGGTTAAGTAAATATGAAAAACGCTGGGCTTCGTTGTCGAAGTTTTGTTGTACTAACTCTGAAACCTCGGCAATTTGCTGTTTCATCAGAAAAACTGCTTCCTTTTCAATGGGAATTATAACTTTTTGTAATGTTTCAATGATTGTGGTTTCAAAATTATCGGGAGGGAAAAGCTTTTGAATGATTCCCAATTGAAGAGCTTGCGAAGCGATGATTTTGTCGGCCGAAAGCAAATGCCAAAAAGCATTTTGATATCCTACGCGTTGTGTAAAACGTACCGTTCCACCGCCCCCCGGGAGCATACTAAATTGAAGCTCTGGAAGCGAAAACCATGCATCGTTGGTTGCGAATGCCACATCGCAAGCCATGGCAAGTTCCAATCCACCTCCCACCGCAAAACCATGAATTCCGGCAATTACTGGTATCGGGTATTTTCTTATGAGTCCGAATGTTTCATGTGCCATTCGTGAAACCTTCTCAGCTCCTTCTTGCGACATGCTCAACATTGCTTTTAAGTCGCCTCCGGCACCAAAACATTTCCCTCTGCCGCAAACTATCAAAAAACGTAAATCTTTCGAGGGTTCTTTACTAAAAAATTGCAACAATTCGTCTAGCATGGCGGGCGAAAGGGCATTCAGGTTTTGGGGCTGATTTAGCCAAAGTATCCCGTAGCTTTTGTATTCAGAAAATTCTATTGTGTTGTAATTCACTATTAAACGATTTATTCAATCGTCAAAAATAAACATTTCATGGTAATGTTTGTCAGGATTTCAATTTTGAAATTTTGCACTGATGCTTCATAAAGGGTGCAAACGATTGAAAACAATATGTTTAAGAACATAAAAAAATAAATCATTTGAAAATCAGACAAATACAATTATTCCTATTTTCCGTTTTTTTTTAACGAATCCATATTATAGAAATTCAAACATTTGTGTTAATTTCGTGGTGAAAAATGCCACAAAAAACAACCTAAAAAAAACACCCATATGAGAAAACACATTTTTAACGCCGGGCCTTGTAAATTGCCCGATGTGGTACTTGAAAATACCTCAAAAGCAGTTTTGGAATTGAATAATGCCGGACAATCCATTATGGAGGTGTCGCATCGAAGCAAAGATTTCGAGGCTGTTATTAATGAAGCAAGAACTTTAATGCGCGAAATCCTAAACATCCCTGAAAATTATCATGTGTTGTTTTTAGGTGGAGGAGCCAGCACTCAGTTTGCCATGGTGCCCTTTAACTTTCTAAAGAAAAAAGCCGCTTATGTTAACAGTGGTGTATGGGCGAAAACAGCAATAAAAGAAGCTAAACTTTTTGGAGAAGTTGACGTGATTGCATCGTCAGAAGATAAAAACCACACGTACTATCCAAAAAACTTCACTATTCCAACCGACGTTGATTATCTTCACATTACCACAAACAACACCATCTACGGAACCGAAATTTTGGAAGATATCACCAGCCCGGTTCCTTTGATTGCTGATATGTCGTCCGATTTCATGTCGCGACCTGTTGACGTTCGCAAATATGCCATGATATACGGAGGTGCGCAAAAAAATGTTGGTCCTGCCGGTGTTACCTTCGTGATCATCAAAGATGAATTCCTGAAAGAAGTGGCCGATCGCCCAATCCCAACTATGTTTAAATACGAAACGCATGTTAAGAAAGAATCAATGCACAACACTCCGCCATGCGTTAACATTTATGTCTTAAAAGAAACCTTGAAGTGGATTAAAGATATGGGCGGTTTGAAAGCTATGGACAAACTTGCACAAGAGCGCGCCGATATGCTTTATGCTGAAATTGATCGTAATAAGCTCTTTGTTGCTCCTGTTGAAAAAGGATCACGCTCGCGTATGAACATTGTATTCGTTCTCAAACCAGAGTATAAAGATTTGGAAGAAGAGTTTGTTAAATTCTGCTCTGCTCGTAACATTACTGGAATCAAAGGACACCGCGATGTTGGAGGCTTCAGAGCTTCTATGTATAATGCTTTACCCATAGATAGTGTTAAAGTTTTAGTTCAAGCTATGGAAGAGTTCGAAAAAACAAATTTGAAATAATATTAAAAAAATGAATATTATGAATAAAATAGTAGTTTTAACAGAAAAACCTTTTGCAAGT
>Ga0208198_1000414_pt1 | contig 49155 bp, 59 predicted proteins | sample AD_JPNTR2_MetaG_FD_184446 | JGI IMG/M metagenome (GOLD analysis project Ga0208198, IMG submission 184446) | Active sludge microbial communities of municipal wastewater-treating anaerobic digesters from Japan - AD_JPNTR2_MetaG (SPAdes) (version 2) | ecosystem: Engineered > Bioreactor > Anaerobic...
CCTAAAAAAATCTCCGGAGGGTATTTTTTGGGTATCATTCTCATATTTCTACAGCATTTAATAGGGCTCATAAAGTTTAACAGTTTATATTTATCTTTCTTTTCTCCTTTCAGAAGATTTTAGGTTAACCTTATGGGCTCTATTAAGTGCTATAGAAGTATTAATGAACTCAGTAAATTCCAAATGGAACACGACAATAATACTACAAATATTGAACGAGAGGAGGTAGTAAGTATGAAGAAAGCTAAGGATGTAACCTCTTCTGAAAAATCTAGAAAGTTGAGACCAGCTTTATCTCCAGAAGCTAGAGAAAATCAATTGATATCCTTAGCTGTTGACCTTGCTGAAAAGCAGTTGTTAGAAGGATCTGCTTCTTCTCAGGTCATTACACATTATTTAAAGCTCGGTTCAACTAAAGAGAAGATTGAAAAAGAAATTCTCATGAAACAGAAAGAATTGATTGAGGCCAAGACTCAATCGTTACAGTCGGCGCAAAGAATAGAGGAATTATATAAGAATGCTCTTGATGCTATGAGAAAATATAGCGGGCAAGGTGATTCGGATGATTCGGATGATTGATAAGATGCGGCTCGACTGTATATTTATTTAACGGAGGTGAGTAAATGCACGATTGGAAGAAGATAGCAAAACAAATGTATAAAAATACAGAAGACGAAGTTCGAGAGTTTATAAAAAGTGAAAAAACTAAACAATCTGAACAACCCGCTGCAAAAAACAAAACCGATAGATTTACGGTTTTCGAAAATTTAGACCCCGCGACACATATTAGAGAATGGAGTGGTAATCAGATTCTCTCGTTTGGTTTAATCAGTGACACTCATATCAATTCTAAATATACTCAGCTTACATATCTTCAAAAATTTTATGAAATTTGTTCTCAAAGAGGAGTCAAAGATATTTATCACGCTGGCGACATAGACGAAGGCGAACAAATGCGCACAGGTCACCAGTATGAATGTTACACCCAGGGAGCGGATGAACACATCAACGAAATCGTAACTAACTATCCTAGAATAGACAGTATCACGACTCACTTTATTACGGGTAATCATGACTCGAGCATTTACAAAAGATGTGGTGTTGATATTGGTAAAATCATATCCATGAAACGAAAAGACATGAAGTATCTTGGAAGAGATTGTGCAAGAATCGAAATCACTCCTAATTGTATTCTTGAATTGCGTCACCCTTGGGATGGGACAGCCTATGCTCTATCTTATAAACCACAAAAGATGATTGATGCGATGGAAGCAGATAGTAAACCTAATATTCTAGCAATAGGACATTATCACAAACTTGAATATTTGTTCTATCGGAATGTTCATTGTTTCCAGGCAGGATGTTTCCAAACACAAACTCCGTTCACAAGAGGTAAAGGTATAAGTGTTCATCTTGGAGGATGGATCATAACCATCGAGGTTGACAAAAGAGGTTATATTCAGAGGATCGTTCCTGAAATGATTCCTTTCTATAAAGGTATCGATTCGGACTATAAAAATTGGAACCGGAGTCCAAATGATTAGAACTTATTCGGAGTTATCCAAGTTGAACACTTTTGAGGAACGATACCAATATTTAAAACTTAACGGAACCGTTGGCGAAGAGACATTCGGGTTTGATAGATTCATAAATCAGAACTTTTATAAGTCGCCCGAATGGAAAGCTATTCGAGATTTTGTAATTGTAAGGGATAATGGTTGTGATCTTGGTCTCGAAAGTTATGAGATTCGAGGAAAGATTTATATTCATCACATGAATCCCATTCTACCAAGGGACATCGTTGAACAAAGTGAATTTTTGTTAGACCCAGAATACTTAATCTCTACTACACACTCAACCCACAATGCAATACACTATGGCGATGAAAGTTTATTAATTCTAGCACCGATAGAACGAACTAAAAACGATACATGTCCATGGAGACATAAATAAAAGGAAGAAAGTAAAAAAAAATGTATCAGTATAATCTTCTTAAAGATGACTATCAAATCGAGGAACACGAAGAGTCTCAAAACTTTGAAGATGTTAAAATTGGGTTTGTGACAAATTGTAAAAAGCTAAATGTTCGAGAGAAACCTAGAACTGACGCCACTATTATTTGCGAAGTTGATTATCAAACGGAGCTCGTGATTAATGAAAAAGAATCAACCGAAGAATTCTATAAAGTTTGCACGGCTGCTGGTATCGAAGGTTTCTGTATGAAGAAATTTATCGCGATTCAGCCGTAAAGGAGGATTACTATGGAGAGTATACTGACATCAATTAAAAAACTGCTCGGAATTGCGGAAGAGTATACACACTTCGATGCGGATTTAATCATGCACATCAATTCTGTGCTTTCGATTTTAACTCAGATTGGTGTCGGTCCTACCGAAGGTTTTTCAATCAACGACAAATCATCTGTGTGGGGGGACTTTGTTCCAGAAAATTCAAAATGGGAATTAATAAAGTCTTATACATACATGAAGGTTAAACTGTTATTCGATCCCCCTCTTAGCTCTTCTGTAATTGAATCTATGAACCGAATTATTTCAGAGCTTGAATGGAGAATTCAAGTTGCTGCTGATTCGGTAAATTCTAATTAGGAGGTGATCTAAAAAATGGATAATGCATTAATACATTACGGTATTCTTGGAATGAAGTGGGGTATTCGAAGAACTCCTAAACGGCTAGCGAGAGCTAGAGGACGTTCTAAGACTGATGAGATACATGAAGATTACAAGAAGGCCCACACATCAAAGAGTATTAAATCTATGAGTGACGCCGAGCTTCGTAGTCGACTAAATCGCATCCAGATGGAACAGCAGTATTCTCAATTATCCAAAAGCAACGTTAGCAAAGGTAAAAAGTATACGCAAAAGATTATTAAAGCTGGAACAACCGTTGCGACTGTTACTACTACCGCTCTTACTATTTATAATAACGTTGGTAAAATCAAGGCTATTCTTGAAAAAAAAGGATAAGGAGAATTGTTTATGGCGTTATCAAACACTGCCGTTCCAAAATATTACGGCATGTTTAGAGATGCCGTAATTCGAGGAGAAATTCCAGTATGCAAAGAAGTTTCAATGGAGATGAACCGTATAGACGATCTCATTGCTAATCCCGGAGTTTACTATGATGACGAAGCGGTCGAAGGTTGGATTAATTTTTGTGAATCTGAATTAACCTTAACCGATGGCGGAGACTTACACATGTTAGATAGTTTTAAGTTATGGGGCGAACAAGTTTTTGGTTGGTATTACTTTGTTGAAAGAAGCGTTTATGAACCAAATCCAGATGGACGCGGCGGACGATACGTAAAAAAAACCATTAAGAAACGCCTTATTAATAAACAATATCTTATAGTTGGAAGAGGAGCTGCTAAATCTCTGTATGATTCCTGTATTCAAACATATTTCCTAAATGTAGATACTACAACAACTCACCAAATCACAACTGCTCCAACAATGAAACAAGCCGAAGAAGTAATGTCACCTATACGTACTGCCATCACTCGATCAAGAGGTCCTCTGTTTAAATTTCTAACAGAAGGCTCATTACAAAATACCACTGGATCTAAAGCTAACCGAGTGAAGTTAGCCTCTACAAAGAAAGGTATTGAAAATTTTCTTACCGGCTCTTTGATAGAAATACGTCCGATGTCTATTACCAAACTTCAAGGTCTCCGACCTAAAGTGGCAACTATTGATGAATGGCTTTCGGGAGACATTCGAGAGGACGTCGTTGGAGCCATCGAGCAGGGTGCTTCTAAAGTTGATGATTATCTAATCATTGCGACTAGTTCAGAGGGTACGATTCGTAATGGTAGCGGAGACACAATCAAAATGGAGTTGATGGACATTCTCAAAGGAGACTACATCAATCCACATGTTTCTATTTGGTGGTATAAACTCGATTCGATCGATGAAGTCTCTGATCCCCAAATGTGGCTGAAGGCTAATCCGAATTTAGGAAAGACCGTTAGCTATGAAACATATCAACTTGATGTCGAAAGAGCAGAAAAAGCTCCGGCCGCAAGGAATGATATTTTGGCAAAGCGTTTTGGTCTTCCTATGGAGGGATATACTTACTACTTTACTTATGAGGAAACGCTACCTCATAGAAAGAGAGATTATTGGCAAATGCCTTGCGCTCTTGGAGCAGACCTTTCTCAAGGAGATGATTTCTGTTCGTTTACATTTCTGTTTCCTTTATCTAATGGGTGTTTCGGTGTCAAAACTCGAAATTATATATCTTCACTAACACTAATGAAACTCCCTGCTGCCATGAGAATCAAATACGATCAATTCATGAAAGAAGGAAGTTTAATTGTCCTTGAGGGAACCGTTTTAGACATGATGGAAGTTTATGAAGACTTAGATAATCATATAAACGAATGCGGATATGACGTTAGATGTTTTGGTTTCGACCCATATAATGCAAAGGAATTTGTAGAGCGTTGGGAATCGGAAAACGGCCCATTTGGAATCGAAAAAGTTATACAGGGTGCAAAAACGGAGTCCGTCCCTCTAGGAGAGTTAAAGAAACTTTCTGAGGAGCGGATGCTTTTATTTGATGAAGAACTTATGACTTTTGCTATGGGTAACTGTATAACTCTTGAAGATACGAATGGCAATAGGAAATTACTTAAGAAACGATATGAGCAGAAGATCGACGCTGTAGCCGCTATGATGGACGCTTACATTGCCTATAAATTAAATAAAGATACTTTTGAGTAAAGGAGGCGAAATTATGTGTGGAAATACAATTATACCAACGAATTAACTCACTACGGTATCCTCGGAATGAAATGGGGTGTTAGAAGGTATCAGAACAAAGATGGAACTCTTATGCCAGCTGGTAAAAAACGTTATGGGAACAAAGTAGGCGAAAGAAGTAAAGAAGGACCAAAAGACATAGATAAAAGAAAAGTCCTCTTATCGGCCAAAACCAAAACCGGGGCAGAAATAACCTTAAGTGAAGATCCCCCTTCTCCGATAGCAAAACTATTGAAAAAAATAACAGCTAAAAGTTCAGACGATACACAGTACGACCTTACTATTAGGGATTCGTCTGGTAAAAAAGTTGGAGACATGTCTTTGATTAACGTGTCTGACGAAGAAATTAATTTTGCTTGGATAGGAATAAAAAACAGTCAAAGAGGCAAGGGTTATGCGCAAGCCTCTATCAAAGCAGCAATAGATTTTGCTAAAAAAGAAGGCAAAAAAGTCATTACAATGGAGGACGTAGCAACGCCTGACGGAAAACATATTTATGATAAATTAGGATTCAAAGAAGTTCCGATGAACTCTCCTTTAAGTAAATTCTCCAAAATGTCGGCGTCGGAACTAGAAGAATATAAAATGTTTTGGGGAGAGCCTCGTCCAATGGTCATGTATTTGAATGATAACATAAAACATTCGTCTTCTCCGTTAGATATGCCTTCATTTTTCAACTTAGTAATGATGTATATGGATTTTGTAGATAAGGAGGGTAGGTTCGTAGAATCGTTAATCCATCACGGCATCCTCAATGCTGTTAATAAATCCGGTAAACTAAGTGCGGCCACTATTAATGCGTACAATCAAAAGATGGCTTCTCTGATGAACGATAAAGTTTCCGGCTTAAAATCACCATCCGGTAAAGTTGTACGATTTGTAGCTAAAAGAGGAGAAATTGGAGTTTTCATGGCTCTCGCTGATCAAGGGTATAACATGAACCAACTAAAAAACGGGATCTATGAATCAGGGAAAGTGGCATACAGAAAAACCGTAGTCGATAAGGTCTAAATATAAAAAAAAAGGGGGGTGGTAATTCAAAATGGAGAATTCATTTACTTCCAGATTAAAACATGCATGGAATGCTTTTTTCAACAAAGACCCCACCGATTATTACAAAAATGTTGGAATTAGCTATACTTATCGTCCGGATAGACCGAGACTAACACGCGGAAATGAGCGTTCGATAGTAACTTCAGTATACAATCGGATTGCTTTAGACGCTTCTTCAGTTAGTATTCAGCATGTAAGACTTGACGAAAATAATCGTTTCCTATCAGTCATTGATTCGGGGTTAAACAACTGTCTCACCGTTGAAGCCAACCTTGATCAAACCGGAAGAGCCTTTATTCAGGATACAGTTATGTCAATGCTTGATGAAGGATGTGTGGCTATTGTTCCAGTTGATACAACCTTTAATCCCAAAATTACTGGTTCTTATGATATTCTCTCAATGCGAACCGGAAAAATTTTGGAATGGCATCCGAGTCATGTTAAAGTTCGTGTATATAACGAGAAAACAGGTTGTAAAGAGGATATTGTGCTACCGAAGAGTGCAGTTGGTATTGTAGAAAATCCTCTATACGCCGTTATTAATGAACCAAATTCAACCATGCAGCGACTTATTCGTAAACTTAACCTTTTGGATGTTGTAGATGAACAAAGCAGTTCTGGTAAGTTGGATTTGATTATTCAATTGCCATATATTATTAAGACTGAGGCAAGGCGTCAACAAGCTGAAAAACGGCGTCAAGATATAGTAGACCAATTAGCAGGTTCAAAATATGGTATTGCTTATACCGATGGCACAGAGCGTATTACGCAGTTGAATCGTCCAGTCGAAAACAATCTAATGAAACAGATTGAATACCTAACGAGCATGCTATACAGCCAGTTAGGAATCACTCAGAGTATATTAGATGGTACTGCTGACGATAAAACAATGCTCAATTATTACAACCGAACAATTGAACCTATTCTTTCGGCTATCGTTGATGAGATGAAACGAAAGTTTCTAACTAAAACAGCTCGATCACAATTACAGTCGATTTCATTCTTTAGAGATCCGTTTAAACTTGTTTCAGTTAACGAAATTTCTGAAATTGCTGACAAGTTTACTCGAAACGAGATAATGTCATCAAACGAAATCAGACAGATTATTGGAATGAAGCCGTCGGATGACCCAAAAGCAGACGAACTCAGGAATAAGAATCTAAGCGAACCTAAGAGTGATAAAACTGACTCGTCAAACAATATGACTGAAGAAAAGAACGAGAAAACAATTAAAAAATAAAAGGAGGTCGATAATATGAGAAATGAAGTTTATGCTAGTTATCACGAAAAATTTGTCAAAAATACAATTATATACGCGTCGTTGGATACTAATTTATTGTATTTTTCAAAAGACATGACCCCTAAAGATTTAGTGTCTAAAAAGGAACTTAAAAACCTATTCGAAAAAGGCTTGATAATCGACGATGGCCACAATCTTTACAAACCGGTCAAACTATCAAAAAATCCAGAGACAAACGAATACAACGTTGTTGTTTATGATGGAACTGATGCTTATGTCTTTTCTTCAGAAGATAGCGAGGTATTCCCGTTGTCTCCGTCCTATAATGCAGTCACAAGAGTTATAACTATCCCAGATCAAGACGGAGTGTTGTACTTTAAGGGTTCTTCAGAAACAGCCCTGGTTCCCGGTGATCAAACAGCATTGGCAATTGGAGTCGAAAGTGTTACTATTACGGCTAAACCAGATGAAGGTTATATATTTGACCCAGAATCCGTATTTGTGTGGGAAATCGACACAAGAATAGAAGTAACACCTGCTGCGCCTACTTTTAACGATTCTACCGGAGTTATAACAATTCCTTCGGAAACCGGATGCATTTATAAAATAGACAATCTAGTTGTGCAATCCGGTCCACAAGATCCGATAGCTAAAGACACGGAAGTTGTTGTTACCGTTGTAGCGGATCAGGGTTATAAACTTGATAAGGATTCCATAGTAGAATGGACGTTCGAATGGACAGACATAGAAGTAACGACCGTTGCTCCGACATTTAATGATACAACCGGAGTGATAACTATACCGGATGTAGAAGGAGTAATTTATAAAATAGGAGACACCGCATTAGTAGCCGGTCCACAAGACCCTATAACAAAAAATGTAGAAGTAATAGTTACAGCTACTCCGGATGAAGGTTATAAATTCTCAGCTGAGTCTGTAACACAATGGACGTTCGAATGGACAGAGTCAGAGCTTTAGCGGCATTAACCGATAAACCAGCTTACAATTCCACCGCTATTCGGAAGATTATTTGACAACTCTCTAATAAGAAAGGAGAAAAATCAAAATGAGTAAAATTTTTGATTTCAGTGGCTGGGCTACCCGAAACAATCTCAAATGCTCTGATGGAAGAACCATCATGAAAGACGCATTTAAGCATAATGACGGGCAGACGGTTCCTCTTGTATGGAATCACCAGCACAACGATACTCTTAACGTTCTTGGGCATGCTCTGCTTGAGAATCGTGAAGAAGGAGTTTATGCCTATTGTAAGTTCAATGAAACAGAATCTGGAAAAAATGCAAAACTTCTCGTTGAACATGGCGATGTAACTGCTCTATCTATCTATGCCAATCAATTAAAACAGAATGGTTCCAATGTTATTCACGGAGCCATTCGCGAAGTGAGTCTTGTTTTAGCCGGTGCAAATCCAGGAGCTTTCATCGATACTGTTATTCGGCACGGCGAGACATTCGACGAGGAAGCCATTATTTATACTGGTAAAAATATTTCAATGTATCATTCAGATGAGAAGAAGGAGGAAGAAGAAACCATGGAAGTGGAAAAGAAAGAAAAAAACGAGGAAACCGTTGCCGACGTTTTCAACACTCTTACTGAAAAACAGAAAACGGTAGTATATGCTATGATTGGACAGGCTCTTGAGCAAAAAGAAGAGTCTGAAGATGATAACGATGAAGGAGGAAATAAAACTATGAAACATAATGTATTTGACCAAGAAGACGCTAAGAATGATGTTCTTAGTCATTCCGATGTGGAGGCCATCTTCTCCGATGTTAAGCGTTACGGTAGTCTTAGAGATGCCGTTCTCGCTCATGGTATCGAAAACATCGATTTCCTGTTCCCTGATGCTAAGAATGTTACTGATACCCCTCAGTTTATCCAAAGGGATATGGGTTGGGTTCAGAAAGTTATGAAATCTGTACACAACACTCCGTTCTCCAGAATTAAGTCTATCTTCGCGGATATTACAGAGGATGATGCCAGAGCTAAAGGTTACATCAAGGGTAATCTAAAGAAAGAAGAAGTATTCTCACTGCTTAAACGAACTACCACTCCGACCACCATTTATAAGAAACAGAAGTTAGATCGCGACGACATTGTTGACATCGTGGATTTCGATGTTGTGGCTTGGCTTAAATCTGAGATGCGTGTGTTGCTGGATGAGGAGATCGCTCGTGCTGTTCTAGTTGGGGACGGTCGTTTGGCTTCTTCCGACGACAAGATTAACGAACAGAATATTCGTCCTATCTGGACCGACGCTGATCTATACACAATTAAGGCTCCTGTAACTGTTGCTGCTAATGCCACAGCTGACGATAAGGCTAAGGCTTTTATTCGTGCAGCCATTAAATCCCGCAAGAACTATAAGGGTTCTGGCGAACCTACTCTGTATACTACCGAAGATATTCTTACCGATTGTCTGTTGATAGAAGATACAACCAGTCGAATCATTTATGATTCCGTTTCAAAGCTTGCTACCGCTCTTCGTGTTAAGGAAATCGTGACAGTTCCTGTAATGGAGAATCTTAGAAGAAACGATGGAGGTACTACTTATGAGCTTATGGGAATTATCGTAAATCTTACCGATTACAACGTCGGTGCGGACAAAGGTGGAGCTGTTAATATGTTTGATGACTTCGACATCGATTACAATGCTCAGAAGTACTTGATTGAGACTCGTTGTTCTGGTGCTTTGATTAAACCTTACTCTGCAATTGCTTTGGAACTTGTGACTGAAGATGATAAGGGCTAATTAACAAAGGAGGAGAATTCAAAATGGCGAAATGGTACGGAGTAATTGGTTATGCTGAAATGGTGGAAACGAAGCCCGGTGTATGGAAAGAGCAAATAACCGAAAGAACATACTATGGAGATCTTATTCGAAATACTCGTAAGCTTCAAACCGCCAATCAACTCAACGACAACATCAATGTTGCAAATGAGATCAGCATTGTATCCGATCCATTTGCCAATCAAAATTTTCATTCGATGCGATACGTTGAGTTTATGGGTGCTAAATGGAAGATCACAAATGTTGAAGTTCAGTACCCAAGACTAATACTGACTATAGGGGGTGTATACCATGCCCAGTAGGCTAGAACTACAGACTTTGCTAGAGGAATTACTCGGAAGTCGAAATGTATATTTTCAACCCCCTGAGTCAGTAAAGATGAATTACCCAGCCATTGTTTACGGTCTCGAAGACATCAAGAACACGTTTGCCAATGACAGGGTATATTTGTCTAAAAGAAAATATTTAATAACAGTCATCGATGAGGATCCAGATAGTCCTATTGTTGGTAGAGTTGCCTCTTTACCATCCTGTCGTTTTAATAGACATTTCGAATCGGATAACCTCAACCATGACGTTTTCATTCTAGAATTTTAAAAAAAAGGAGGACATAAATATGTCAAAACTTATTTGGGACAAGACCGGTGAACGTTATTACGAAACCGGTGTAAATCAGGGCGTTCTTTATCCTCAGGGGGAAGGCGGCACATATCCTAAGGGTGTTGCCTGGAATGGTCTTATATCCGTTACCGAGAGTCCTTCTGGTGCTGAACCGACGCCTCTTTATGCTGATAATATCAAGTATCTTAATCTCGTATCTGCTGAGGAGTTCGGTGCCTCTATCGAAGCTTACACCTATCCTGATGAATTTGCTCAATGTGATGGTTCTGCCGAAATCGCTACTGGCGTCATGATCGGACAGCAGAACCGCAAGGTCTTTGGTCTCTCTTATAAGACTGTACTTGGCAACGATTCTGATGGCAACGACTACGGATACAAACTACATCTTATTTATGGTGCTTTGGCTGCCCCTTCAGAAAAGGGTTATTCTACTATTAACGATAGTCCAGAAGCTATTACTTTCTCTTGGGAAGTCACTACAACTCCTGTTCCTGTAACAGGATTTAAACCAACCGCTTCCATCACAATCGATTCTACCAAGGTCAACTCTGCTAAACTGGCTGCTTTGGAAGAAATTTTGTATGGTAGCGAGGTAACTGAAGCAAGACTTCCTCTGCCTGACGAAGTAGCCGCTTTGTTGGCGGCGGACACACCGAGTGCTCTCGCCTTAGTCGAGATTTCCCCCGCAGATGAAGATGCAGATGTTGCGGTTGATTCTAACATTGTTCTAACCTTTAACAATAAGATTTCTCGTGAGTCGATCATTGTCACCAAAGACGACGGAACACTTGTTGCGGGAACAAAGACTTGGGACACGGCAGGTAAAGTATTGACGTTCGAGCCGACTGGGAATCTTTCAGTTAGCACCGTATACCTTGTTACGGTTGGAGGAGTTGTTGATATTTATGGTCAGGCGCTTAGTGCTGCGGTTATTAACTTTATGACCGCAAATTAATCCTCATATTTCTTATGTTTAACGGAGCTCTCCGAAATGATGGGAGCTCCAATTTTATTATTCGAAAGGAGAAAATTATCATGTTAAAAAAAACAATAACTTACACAGATTTTGACGGCAACGAAAGAACAGAGGATTTTTACTTCAATCTTTCTAAGGCAGAAATTATAGAAATGGAATTAAGCATAGCGGGTGGTATGACCCAAATGCTTAATAAGATTGTCACCGCTCAGGACGGCGAAAAAATTATCAAGACCTTTAAAGAAATCATTCTTAAGGCTTACGGTGAGAAGTCTCCTGATGGAAAAAGGTTTATTAAATCCGAAGAACTTTCCGCTGCTTTTTCTCAGACAGAAGCCTATTCTCAGTTGTTCATAGAATTAGTGACAAATGCAGATGCAGCAGCAAAGTTTATGAACGGGATTATTCCGGCGAATACCACTCAAATAGCAGCGCCGGTTGCACAACAATAAAAAAGTTAAGGAGGATTGAGGAATGCTTCAAATTACGATACCGGCCGTTGAACTATGGGACGAGCGGAAACAGGAATTCGTTACCACAAAAGAACAGACGCTGTCTTTGGAACATTCCCTCGTCTCTCTTTCAAAATGGGAATCCAGATGGTGTAAACCATTTCTAACAAAACAGGAAAAAACATTCGAAGAAACTTTGGATTACATAAAATTTATGACAATCACACAAAACGTGGATCCAGAAATCTACCGATACCTCACTAATGAAAACATTAACGAGATTAATCGATATATAGAAGCCCCGATGACGGCAACTTATTTTTCGGATGAAAAAAACAGTAAAACCAATAGAGAGCAAATTACAGCTGAGCTTATTTATTATTGGATGATTGCTTTAAATATACCATTTGAATGCCAAAAATGGCATCTTAACCGTCTTCTTACTTTAATTAAGGTTTGTAATATTAAAAATCAGCCTCCTAAAAAAAGAAGTAAAAAAGAAATTATGAGTCGTAATGCTGCTTTGAACGCTGCTCGTAGAAAACAATTAAATACAAAGGGGTGAAGCGATGAATAACAAACCACAAAAACACTATAACGCGTGGCTTACAACCTTTACAAAAAAGGCAGTTGCAGTAATTCTTATTATCTCATTAATAGATTTACAGCTATCATACATACTTGCTTTTATGGGTAAAGAGCAAATTGCAGAATCACTTTCTAGCACCATCGCTAATACCATCATCGGAGTAATGCTTGGATATTTCTTAAAAGCTCTTTTCGAAACATTCTTTGAAGAACGTGAAAAGAGATTAAATAAAAAACCCGAACAAAACTGTTCGTCTGAAGAAGACGAGTCAGTTGAATAAAGGAGGTTTTACCATGCCTAAAGGAGGAATAATCATGGGCAATAGCCCTTTAGTTAGTTATACCAAAATTAGCCCAAACAAGACCAGCCCAAGGAACCATAAAATTGACACCATTACAATTCATTGCGTTGTCGGTCAATGCTCAGTGGAGACTCTTGGCGATATTTTTACATCTGTTTCTCGTAAGGCATCTTCTAATTATGGTATCGGTGTAGACGGTCGGATTGGTATGTATTGTGAAGAAAAAGATCGGTCTTGGTGTTCTTCTAGCAGTTCGAACGATAATAGAGCAATTACCATAGAGTGTGCCAGTGATAAAACTCACCCTTATGCTATCAATGATAAAGTTTATAAGGCTTTAATAGAACTGTTAGTCGATATTTGCAAACGAAATGGTATTCCAGAACTTAAGTGGAAAGCTGATAAATCTTTAATTGGCCAGCCAGATAAACAGAACATGACTGTTCATCGATGGTTTGCTAATAAGTCTTGTCCTGGTGATTACATTTATAATCGTCTAGGACAAATTGCATCCGAAGTAAACGCAAAGCTAAATAGCGGCTCCTCTAATGTTAACCCCGAAATTTTATATAGAGTTCAGACAGGGGCATTTAGTAATAAAGCAAATGCCGACGCTATGTTGGCCAAAGTCAAAGCCGCTGGATTTGATACTTATATGGTAAAAGTAGATAACCTCTACAAGATTCAAGTAGGCGCCTTTAGTAATAAATCTAACGCAGATGCTATGGCCGCTAAACTTAAAGCTGCGGGTTTTGATACTTACATTACCACGAAAAGTGGAACAGCAGTGATCACATCTTCGAAGAAAAGCATAGATGAAATCGCCCGCGAAGTCATTCAGGGTTTATGGGGTAACGGTCAGGACCGAAAGGACCGCATCACTAAAGCTGGCTATGATTATTCAGCCGTGCAGAAGAGAGTAAACGAACTTCTATAAAAGGAGAATTTTGTATGATAAAGTTCAGACAAAAGGGTGATTTCTCTAAACTGACACGTTTCTTGGAGAAAGCCAAAGAGGTTGTACGTCTTGGAGATCTCGACAAGTACGGTCGGGAGGGAGTAGCCGCCCTTGCGTCTGCAACCCCTATTGACTCTGGAGAAACGGCCAGTTCGTGGAGCTATAAAATAACCGACAAACAAGGATTGGTAAAGATTACTTTTTATAACTCAAACATTCAAAATGGAGTTCCTATAGCCATAATTCTACAGTATGGACACGGGACTCGAAACGGCGGCTGGATACAGGGGAGAGATTACATCAATACCGCTATTCAGCCTATTTTTGACAAAATCGTAAATGAAGCATGGAGGGAGGTTACTAAGCTATGAGTAGAACAATAGATTCAAGAGTTGTTGAAATGCAATTCGACAATAGACAGTTTGAATCAAACGTCAAAACTTCAATGTCAACTCTTGATAAACTTAAGCAAAGTTTGAATTTTACCGGAGCCTCAAAAGGCTTAGAAAACGTAAGTACTGCCGCTAAAAACGTCAACATGTCAGGACTTAGTAATGCCGTTCAGACTGTACATGCTAAATTCTCTGCTTTAGAAGTCATGGCGGTAACAGCCCTCGCCAATATTACCAACTCAGCAATTAATACCGGCAAACAGTTAGTAAAATCACTAAGTATTGACCAGGTGACCGCAGGTTGGACTAAATACGAACAGAAAACAGCATCCGTCCAAACCATCATGAACGCAACAGGTAAATCGATTGACGAAGTAAACGGTTATCTCGATAAGCTTATGTGGTTCTCGGATGAAACAAGTTATGGATTTACCGATATGACAGCGGCTCTTGCCCAGATGACTTCTTCTGGCGGAGATATTGAAAAACTTCTCCCCTTGATTACAGGTGTAGCGAATGCTACGGCATACGCTGGTAAAGGCGCTGCTGAATTTAGTAGAGCAATGTATAATTTAAACCAGTCATATGGTATGGGAAGTCTTCAATACATTGACTGGAAAAGCTTAGAACTTGCTGGCATTGCCTCAAAAGAACTTAAACAGATATTTATTGATACTGGCGTCGCCATGGGGAAGATTGCAGAAGGAGAAGTTACAATAAGTAACTTTGGTAGCACTCTGAAAGATAAATGGGCCGATACTTCAGTTATGGAAGCGGCATTTGGAAAATTCTCAGAGCTCTCTGAAGAAGCATATAAACTTGTTCAATCCGGAGAATATGATACAGCCTCTGAAGCGATGGAGGCTTTATCCGGACAATACTCGGATGTTGCTGAAAAAGCATTTAAGGCAGCCCAGCAAGCAAAAACATTCACCGAGGCAATTGACGCCACAAAAGACGCAGTGAGCACCGGCTGGATGAAAACCATGGAGATTATATTTGGTAACATCGAAGAAGCAACCGTACTTTGGACAGACGTCGCCAATGCTTTATGGGATGTTTTCGCCAGTGGTGCAGAAGCACGTAATGAGATGTTAGAGGGATGGAAAGAACTTGGTGGACGAACCGCTTTGATTGAATCGTTCGCAAATGCGTTCGAAGCCTTAGGAAAAATAATTACCCCAATCAAAGAAGCCTTTAGGGATATCTTCCCAGCGATGACGAGTGAGAGACTATATGCATTAACCGAAGGATTAAAAAGTTTCACAGAGAAATTGCAAATCGGAGACGATACCGCTGATAAAATCAAGCGAACATTCAAGGGTTTATTCGCTGTTCTCGACATGGTTAAAGACGCTTTCTTATTTGTCTTTAAAGTGGCGGGTCAAGTCTTTAACTTATTTGGAGGACCAACGGCTGGAGGAATATTAGAACTTACAGCAAGGTTTGGTGATTTCCTTGTAAAACTGCATGATACTGCCGAAGCAGGAAATATATTTGGTAGAGCTTTTGAGAAAATCCAAGAAATCTTTACAACTGTAGCTGATAAAATTAAAGATGCTATCTCAAGAATAGGATCAGCATTTCAAGGTTTCAAGTCTATCGATATGGGACCTTTGGATGAGTTTTCGGAGAAGGCAGAAAAAAGATTACGTCCGTTTACTCGTTTAGGGCAGATATTTGGAGCAGCGTTTGAAGCAATTGTAAAAGTTCTGGAATGGGCAGCTCCAATTGTCGCTAAACTTGGAAGTATTATTGGAAAAGGATTAGGTGCTCTCGCTGATAAGGTAAGTTATACTGTCGAAAATATGGAGTTCAACGAGATTCTCGACCTTATTAATGCTGGTCTTTTTGGTGCTATTCTCTATGGAATCAAGAAGTTTATCAATTCGTTAACAGAAATAACATCAGGAGCCGGAGGTTTCCTTGATGGTATAACTGGAATACTCGACGGTGTCCGCGGTTCATTGGAAGCTTATCAAAGTAGTCTAAAAGCTAAAACCTTGTTAACTATCGCAACAGCTATCGGTATCTTGGCAGCTGCCCTTGTTGTGTTATCAATGATCCCAAGCGATAAACTTACTACTTCCCTAGTTGCTATTAGTGCCCTATTCGTCGAATTATCGGCTTCGATGATTGTTCTCGGTAAAACGTTGGGTAACGTCAAAATGGCTAAGATTTCGGGTCAGTTGGTTGCCATGGCTACAGCAATTCTCATTCTCTCGAGTGCCATGAAGAATCTTGCCGAACTTAATCAGGAAGACTTTAATAAGGGAATACTTGGAGTTGCGGCCCTTGCTGCTACATTAGTAATTTCGGCTAATATGTTGAATAAGAGTTCTGGAAAACTCATAAAAGGCTCTACTGGATTAATTGCTTTTGCGGCTGCAATTTTGATTATGTCAAAAGCGGTCGAATCAATATCTGCACTTAGTTGGGATGAATTAGCTAAGGGTCTAACTGGACTTACAGTTATTCTTGCTGAAGTAGTCGCAGTTACACGTCTTATGGGCGATCCAAAACACATGATCTCAACGGGCATAGGTATGATAGCCCTTGGTGCTGCGATGCTTATATTTGCAGAAGCAGTTGAAAAGATGGGTCAATTATCTTGGGATGAAATAGCTAGAGGTCTAGTTGCAATGGCCGGAGCTTTAACTGCTATAACAGTCGCTATGAACTTAATGCCTAAGGGTATGATTAACAAAGCAACTGGAATGGTTGTCATGGGTGCTGCGTTACTAATCATTGCCGAAGCCATGTCTAAATTTGGCGATATGCAATGGGATGAAATAGCTAGAGGTCTAGTTGCAATGGCCGGAGCTTTAACTGCTATAACAGTCGCTATGAACTTAATGCCTAAGGGTATGATTAACAAAGCGTTGGGTTTAATCGGTGTAGCTACAGCTCTTCAAATCATGATTGGTCCTCTTAAAGAAATGTCCGGAATGTCTTGGGATGAAATAGCCAAAGGATTGGTTATGTTAGGCGGATCTCTTTTAGTTTTAATTGTAGCAGTAAATGCTATGACTGATGGATTAGCTGGAGCAGCTGCTATGTTAGTAATGGCCGCTGCTATCAGAATTCTAACACCAGCGCTTGAAAACCTTGGTCAAATGAATCTTGCTGAAATAGGAAAAGCATTATTAGCACTTGTCGGAGTCTTTGTTGTAGTCGGTGCAGCCGGATCACTATTGGCTCCATTAACTCCTATTATATTAGGACTTGCGGCTGCAATTGCTTTACTCGGTGTAGGGGTTGTGGCTATAGGCGCAGGTCTTCTTATGTTTTCAGCTGGTCTTACGGCTCTTGCAGTTTCAGGTACTGCTGGAGCAGCAGCATTAGTCGTTGTTGTAACAAGCTTAATAAGTCTAATTCCTATGGTTCTTGAAAAGATTGGTGAAGGAATTATAGCCTTTGCTGGTGTCATAACAAATGGTCTACCCGCTATCATGGAGGCCGTTAAACAGATTGCACTTGCACTCATTCAAATTCTTATTGAGATTACTCCACCTGTTGTTGAAGCACTATTAACGTTTCTTGTAACTTTACTTGAGCAATTAGCTAACGCTGTTCCACAAATGGTAGATGCTGGTATGCGTCTTCTTATAGGTATTCTTGAAGGTATAGCTGCGCACATTCAAGACGTGGTAGTAGTTGCTTTAAAACTTATTTCCGAATTTCTACGAGGTATAGCTGAAGGTATTCCTGGAGTGGTTCAATCCGCAGTAGATGTCGTCGTTGCGTTCCTGAAAGCAATAGGAGAGGAAACACCGAGAATTATTGATGCAGGATTTAAGATGATAATTAATTTTATCAATGGATTAGCTGATGCTATACGGGAAAACACCCCTGCTCTAGGGAAAGCGATGGGCAATTTAGCAGGAGCCATGATTGAAGGGCTTGTTGGCGGTTTAACTGCCGGAATTAAAAGCGTGGTCGATTCTGTTAAAAATCTTGGTAAAAATGCTTTAAACGGATTAAAAAGTTTCCTTGGCATTCATTCACCTTCTAAAGAATTTGAGAATCTCGGTATGTATACGAGCGAAGGTTTTGCAAAAGGTATACGAGGCGATCAAGGAACTATAAAAGCAACAGTGAATGATATGTCATCTGGAATGTTGGCAGAAATAAGATCCTCAATTCCACAGTTTACTGAAGCTGGTGAATCAGTTATGACAGCATTCATTAGTGGTATAAAGACTCAAGATACCGACGCTAAAGTTGCCGTAACAGATATCGTAAATGGTTGTTTAACAGAAATCAAGAACAAGTATTACGAATTCGAAAGCACTGGTCAAGCTGTGATGATACAATTTATCGCTGGTAATAAGACAAAAGATTCATCTGTATCAAACACTTTTATACAAATCGTCAGCGGAACACTAACAGCAATCAAAAACAAGTACAACGATTTCTATAATACCGGTAAGTATCTTGTTGAAGGTTTTGCAAACGGTATCACTGCTTATGCCTATTTAGCACAAGCTAGAGCAAGAGCTATGGCAGCGGCAGCAGCGAGAGCAGCTGAGAAAGAGCTTGATATTAATTCTCCTTCTAAGGTTGGTTACGGAATCGGTAATTATTTTGGATTAGGTTTTGTAAATGCTCTATCTACCTATGTCTCTAAATCTTATCAAGCTGGTTCCGAAATAGCTAAATCAGCTAAAAACGGTTTGAGTGAGGCGATTTCTAACATCACAGATGTAATAGAAAATGATATTGATACACAGCCGACTATAAGACCGGTTCTGGACTTATCCGATGTTGAAAGTGGAACTGGTAGACTAAATGCACTATTTAGCAGGACACAAGCTATGTCTATCAGTGCCGGTATGAACCGAGTAGCTAATGAAGAAATTCAAAATGGAGTGATAACTTCTTCCGGAAATACAATTCAGTTCACGCAAAACAACTATTCTCCTAAGGCACTGTCGCGAATCGAGATTTATAGACAGACTAAAAATCAGCTCTCAATGATGAAAGGGTTGGTGAAAGCATGATTAAATCAATTACCGTAACAAACTATCTAGGCGATAGTATTAAACTTGAATTGGGGAGGCCTGAGAAATCGGGCTTCCTCATCGTGTCTGTTTCCGGACTTGGTCCCAGTAAGGCAAATATTAATACAACAGAAGTATCCACGATTGACGGTTCTCTGTTCAATTCTGCAAGATTGAATCAGCGAAACTTCGTTTTTGAATTTATATTTGTTGAAACAATTAATGGGGAAAGTATTGAGGATGTTCGACAGAAGTCTTATAAGTATTTTCCATTAAAGAAAAAACTTGATTTACTTATTGAGACTGATAACCGAATTGCAAAAACTACTGGTTATGTAGAATCAAATGAACCAAATATTTTTAGTTCTAGAGAAGGAACACAGATTTCCATCATTTGTCCCGACCCCAACTTTTATTCGGCTGATAATAATACTACAGTTTTTTATGGTATTGAACCAGTTTTCGAATTCCCATTCAGTAATGAATCCTTAACAGATCCTTTGATTACGTTTGGTAATATCCAACTCAAGACAGAAAACGTAATAACTTACAAAGGGGATACGGAAATTGGTGTAACTATTCATATTCATGCTATTGGGGAGGTTGAAAACATAACAATCTACAATACAGGAACAAGGGAAAATATGAGAATTGATACCGTAAAACTAGAAGCTCTTACTGGTTCCGGAATAGTAGCTGGAGATGATATTATTATCAAAACCCAAAAAGGAGATAAAAGCGTCACGCTAATTCGAGAGGGGCAGTATATCAATATTTTGAATTGTCTGGGTAGAGAAACAGACTGGTTCACACTAGCAAAAGGTGATAATATATTTGCTTTTACCGCCGAATCAGGTACTACCAATCTTCGATTCTGGATCGAGAATAAAGTAATCTACGAAGGAGTGTAACTATGGAGATATTAGTTTTGAATACTAACTTTGAGTCCGTATATATTATAGATTCTTTTAAATCGATGATCTGGACCGATAGGTATAATGAATATGGCGATTTCGAAATATGCTTATCGTTAACAAATAATTCTGATATTCTCAAATATTTAAAAGAGGATTATTACCTATGGTTAAAAGATTCGGAACACTGTATGATTATAGAGGATTTGGCCGTAGATTCGGATACAGAAGACGGAAACCACCTTATTGTCACCGGACGATCTCTAGAATCTATTTTAGAACGACGTATTATATGGGGACAAAAAGTTTTAACTGGTAATTTGCAAGATGCGATTGAAACTTTGTTGAACGAGTCTATAATTTCACCATCTATAACGGAGCGTAAGATTGACAATTTTATATTTGAGCCATCTACAGATCCAAGAGTTACGGAGCTGACTATCGATGCACAGTTTACTGGCGATGTCTTATATGTCGTTATAAAAAAACTATGCCAGTCCAATAACCTTGGATTTAAAATCGTACTTAACGACAATAACCAATTCGTTTTTAGTTTATACGCTGGAGCAGATAGGTCGTACAACCAAAACACCAATTCATGGGTAGTGTTCTCTCCGAAGTTTGAGAACATCATAAATAGTAATTATTTTACTTCTAAAGCTAACTTGAAAAACGTAACCCTTGTTGCTGGCGAAGGAGAAGGAGTTTCTCGTAAAACAACTACTGTTGGTTCTGGTTCCGGTTTGAATCGACGAGAGTTATTTACGGATGCCCGGGATATTTCCTCTGATGTTGATGGTGGGACACTAACAAACGAGCAATATATAGAAAAACTAAAAGCTAGAGGAAACGAAAAGCTATCAGAACATACTGTCGAAACCGCTTTTGAAGGAGAAGTTGAAGCGACTAGGTTGTTTAAGTACGGAGAGGATTTCTTCGTTGGTGATATTGTACAAATCGCTAATGAATATGGACATGAAGGAAGATCTTATATTTCGGAACTTATTATTTCTCAAAGCGAAGATGGGATTTCCATATATCCTACTTTCCAAACAATTCAAGAGGAAGGAGAAGAAACTGAATGAGTGTAACATATGGATTTTATAATTCACTTAATGGTGACCGCAAATACGACGCAACTCAAATATCAAGTATGTTTGACGGCTTGATTATTGATGGGATATTTGCGTCTATTGGAACAGCTTTCGTAGTTAAAGCTGATACCGGGAACACCGTAAACGTGGGGGTCGGTAAAGCATGGTTTAATCGAACATGGACGTTGAATGACGCCATTCTTCCATTGGAAGCTCCTATTTCAGAAGTTTTGCTTGATCGTATTGATGCGGTAGTCATCGAGGTAGATACTTCAGAGGCTGTACGTGCAAATTCCATCAAATTCGTTCAGGGTACACCATCAAGTCAGCCGGTTAGACCGACTATGGCTTCGAGTGAAACTCTTCATCAATACCCACTTTGTTATATTTATAGAGCTGCCGGAAGTACAGAGATTACTCAAGCTGATATTACTAATATGGTTGGTACTGAAGAAACGCCGTTCATAACAGGTATTCTTCAGACAATCAGTCTCGATGAGCTTCTCGGTCAATGGGAGGATGAGCTCGACCAATTTGTTGCTAGTGAGCAAGCCGATTTTACAAATCGGATGAATGATGTAATGGACGAATACGACGATTGGTTTAACCAGATGAAAGCCGACTTATTAGCAGAAAAAGCTCTTTTAGATCAATGGATTGACAGTGAGCAAGACGATTTTATAAACTGGTTCAATCAAATGAAGGAGATTTTGGATGAAGATGCAGCGGGTAATATATTAAATTTAATAAACAATTATTTGGCAGATTATGAGTACAAAACGCCTATTATAGACGGTACGCAAATACGACTACAAAAACAATCCAATACAAACATTTTGAAGTTTAAGCTTGACGCAGATTTGTCAGGTGGAGAAATAACTATATCTCTTGACAACTACCTTTATGTGGTTGGTGCCACTCAAAAAGTCTGGAAACTAAACAAATCAAACTTAAGTAAGGCGGCAGAATCTATAAGCTACGGTGGTGATATACACTCTATAACTTCTGATGATAACTACCTTTATGTGGGTGGTACCGGCACTCGAAAAGTCTGGAAGCTAAAGAAATCAGACTTAAGTAAGGTGTCAGAATCTATAGATTACGGTGGTAGTATATGGTCTATAACCTCTGATGACAACTACCTTTATGTGGGTGGAGGCACCACTCAAAAAGTCTGGAAGCTAAACAAATCAGACTTAAGTAAGGTGTCAGAATCTATAGATTACGGTGGTGATATAAAGTCTATAACTTCTGATGATAACTACCTTTATGTGGGTGGTACCACCACTCAAAAAGTCTACAAGCTAAAGAAATCAGACTTAAGTAAGGTGTCAGAAACTATAGATTACGGTGGTCGTATATGCTCTATAACTTCTGATGATAACTACCTTTATGTGGTTGGTTCCACTCAAAAAGTCTGGAAACTAAACAAATCAAACTTAAGTAAGGTGTCAGAATCTATAGATTACGGTGGTGATATAAGGTCTATAACTTCTGATGATAACTACCTTTATGTGGGTGGTACCACTAAAAAAAAAGTCTACAAGTTTAACAAATCAGACTTAAGTAAGGTGTCAGAATCTATAAGCTACGGTGATACTATATGGTCTATAACTTCTGATGATAACTACCTTTATGTGGGTGGTTCCACTCAAAAAGTCTGGAAGCTAAAGAAATCAGACTTAAGTAAGGTGTCAGAATCTATAGATTACGGTAATACTATATGGTCTATTGAAGGAGCAACGTCAAAACCGCTTGTTGATATTGATGGTATAGCTGTAACAGAACTATACAAAGGGTTCGTGGAGGTCGTTGAGAATGGCGTAAATTTTACTTATGCCTCTAAGGGGGCATCTTTAAAAGAAGTCAATGAAATTATTTTTTCAGCAGAATCTATAGATTACGGTGGTGATATATGCTCTATAACTTCTGATGACAACTACCTTTATGTAGGTGGAGGCACCACTCAAAAAGTCTACAAGCTAAACAAATCAGACTTAAGTAAGGTGTCAGAATCTATAGATTACGGTGGTAGTATATGGTCTATAACTTCTGATGACAACTACCTTTATGTGGGTGGTGAGGCCACTCAAAAAGTCTACAAGCTAAAGAAATCAGACTTAAGTAAGGTGTCAGAAACTATAGATTACGGTGGTAGTATATGGTCTATAACTTCTGATGATAACTACCTTTATGTGGGCGGAGGCACCACTCAAAAAGTCTACAAGTTTAACAAATCAGACTTAAGTAAGGTGTCAGAATCTATAAGCTACGGCGGTAGTATATGGTCTATAACCTCTGATGATAACTACCTTTATGTGGGTGGTACCACCACTCAAAAAGTCTACAAGCTAAACAAATCAGACTTAAGTAAGGTGTCAGAATCTATAAGCTACGGCGGTAGTATATGGTCTATAACCTCTGATGACAACTACCTTTATGTGGGTGGGGACACTCAAAAAGTCTGGAAGCTAAAGAAATCAGACTTAAGTAAGGTGTCAGAATCTATAGATTACGGTGGTGATATATGGTCTATAACCTCTGATGATAACTACCTTTATGTGGGTGGGGACGCCACTCGAAAAGTCTGGAAGCTAAAGAAATCAGACTTAAGTAAGGTGTCAGAATCTATAGATTACGGTGGCACTATAAGCTCTATAACTTCTGATGATAACTACCTTTATGTAGGTGGAGGCACCACTCAAAAAGTCTACAAGCTAAACAAAATTGCTTATATATATAAAAACCTTAAATTAATAGTAATAGGGAGCGTGTAAAACGATGCCAACGTGAAAATATATATATATTTGCAAATGCGATTAGAACTAGAATAACACGATGGGAGAAATTCTTATGGAACTATGGATTCAAATGTTTATTACCATTACCTGTTCGGTAATCGCATCTTCAGGTTTTTGGGCATATTTACAGAAAAATCTTGAAAAAAAAGATGTTAAAACAGAAATGCTCATAGGACTGGGTCACGATAGAATTATTTATCTCGGTCTTTGTTATATTGAACGAGGATGGATTACCCAGGATGAATATGAGAATCTTAATGATTACTTATATAAACCATACTTCAAAATGGGAGGTAACGGAGCCGCTAAACGCATTATGCAAGAGGTAGATAAGCTCCCAATACGTAATCGGGCACTACCAATCTCCAGAAACTAAATATTAAACCAATCAAATCAAGCGGATAGTTGTAAAACAGCGTAGGAATAGGAGTAGTAAAAAGCGGGAATATGTATGTAACTCATGCATTATTCCTACACTACTCCTATGCCCTTATTCCTACATATTATTTTATTTTTTCTAAGTGAAAAAATTCCCGGGTTGTGTTTTCTGAAAAACTTTTTAAAGGAGGATTCTTTATGGAGCTATTTGTTATATTTGGAATTGGTATTTTAGTGGGTATTGTTTGTACGACAGTAGCTACTCGTACTAAATCGGTCGGTTCCCTTAGAGTTGATACGTCGGATTCGGACGATGGACCCTACTTATTTTTAGAACTATCAAAAGACATTGGAGATATATATCGAAAGAAATACGTGACGTTTAAAGTAAGTCTTAAAAACTTCATTCCGCACGAATAACACCCCCTCTTATGGAACTAATTAAATCATTTATTGAAAGGAGAAGATAACGATGAATGAAGAAATCAGAGATTTGTTAGGAGAGGTGATTAAGACAGAAATTCGAAACTTATCTTTCTTGGAAGCAGGAAGTAAAGAAAAATCAACAGCTATTGAAGACTTGGCTAAGATTCACAAATTGAGAATCGAGGAGACTAGAAACGAAAGTGATATACAATTTAAGAAGTATCAGTTAGAAGAACAAGTCAAAGATCGATATTTTAGACTAGGAATAGAAATGACAAGTATTATATTACCGTTGATATTCTACGGAATCTGGATGCGTAAGGGATTTAAATTTGAAGAGACTGGAACTTTTACCTCGACGACATTTAGAGGATTGTTCAATCGTTTTAGACCTACTAAAAAATAGTTTTGATAGTTCCAAAGCGAGGAGATCGTATATAATACATGGTCTCTTCGTTTTTCTCCGTGAAAATTACAAAACTTTTTGAGCGCGAGATTTACATCTCCTATTATGAAAACAATTTATAGGAGGTAATGTTATGAAAATCACTGATATGGTTATATCGGCTATTTTGAAGAAAGGTATTTTATATGAAGCAAGGAATGTAGATACAGATGTCGAAATTCCTATGACGATAGAAAACCAGGAACACAAAATTAAGATAAACATTAAATGTGAACATATGACACTTCGAATTGAGAAGGAATAGAAGGACGAGTCCCAACAAGGACTCTTTCTTTTACGCGAAATTTACAAGGACTATTATGAAAGAGAAGGCTACTAGTTTAAGTTAGACAAGGGACTACAACTAGGGAAAAACGTCGTGTTTATACGAAGTACTTGGTTCGACTCCAAGGTAGCATAGGTGTGTTTAGATTGGTCCTACACCACCTCTTTCTTTTACGCGAAATTTACAAGGACTATTATGAAAGAGAAGGCTACTAGTTTAAGTTAGACAAGGGACTACAACTAGGGAAAAACGTCGTGTTTATACGAAGTACTTGGTTCGACTCCAAGGTAGCATAGGTGTGTTTAGATTGGTCCTACACCACCTCTTTCTTTTGCGCGAAATTTTACAAGTTATATTATGGAGAAACAGTTAGCTCAATGGTAGAGCAACACGCTAATGTAGTGTTGATACAGGTTCGAATCCTGTACTGATTCTCTAAAACTTCTAGAGCCTATACAAAGGCTCTTTCTTTTTTTACGCGAAATACACAAGGACTATTATGAAAGGAGATGATTTTTATGTATATAGAAGAAATCTGGAAAGAGGCATTCATAAATTCACCAGCCAAGTTTGAAAACATTAAAGAATCTGAAGAAGATGACGGACGTCATTATCTTCAGATTACAAGATGTACGGATGAAGGGCTGATATGTAAAGTGACCGTGTCTCTACCAGGTCACGACTCAGTTGAATATTATAGTAAATTATATCTCTAATTTTTATTTTTGAGCCACAAAGGCTCTTATATTTTGAAAGGAGAAAAAAATATGAATAAATTATCAAAACAATCAGATACGATCTATGGAGTTTTCGAATATCTGAATATGTTAGTTTTAAAATTGACAATATATGGAATTTTGTTGGAATATTTTGGGGTGATATAGGTTGCGATGAATCAGCCTATAAAAAGATTGAGCTTAGGCTCTTTCTTTTTTTTTTTTTTTCACGCGAAATTTACAACCGCTATTATGAAAGGAAGTGGTGTGACACGAATGTAGAATCTTAAGTGATTCCGCCGCTGTAGAAGTTCGATGCTCCCTACAGCCCTTTTTTATTTTTGAGCCGCAAAGGCTCTTATATTTTGAAAGGAGAAAATTATGAAAGGATATTTGAAACGATCATCACCCGCCATACTGACTTGTCTTGGCTCGATAGGTGTGGTAGCCACTTCTGTGTTGGCCGTTAAAGCTACTCCAAAAGCCGTGGATATTATTCGAGCTCGTGAAGGAATTGATCATGAAGGAAACTACTACGGCCCCACAAAACTCGAGGTCGTTCAATCGTGTTGGAAATGTTATATTCCAGCCGCTTTAGTAGGTCTATCCACAATCGCTTGTATATTTGGAGCGAACGTACTTAACAAACGCAATCAGGCATCGTTAGCGAGTGCTTATGCTTTATTAAGCGAATCTTATCAGCAGTATAGAAAGGCTGCAAAAGCCGTTTATGGCGAAGATGCTGATTCGAAGATTAAAGCTCAGATGGCAAAGGATACATACGTTTCAGCGGACGGATATTATGTGTACTCTGCTGATATGGACCTAGAAAGCGAAAGAATCTTGTGTTACGATTTGTTCTCTAAAAGATATTTTACATCAACAATGGCCGCTGTATTAAATGCCCAGTATCATATTAATCGTAATCTTCAACTTAGAGGTAATGTCAGTATAAACGAATTCTACGAGTTCCTCGGGATTGACAAAATTGAGAACGGCGATGATATTGGCTGGAGTATAGATGAGTTTATAGAAGACGGAATCAGGTGGCTTGATTTCGACAATAGACATACCGTACTGGATGACGGTCTGGAATGTTGTGTTATATCCGCTCTTAGGAATCCAAACAAATTTAGTTTTGAAACTTAATACACATAAATTACAACCACTATTATGAAAGGAGGTAATTGCTTTATGAACAGTAAACTAATTAAAATTCTCGGTATTGCGGCAACTGTAATCGGAATGGGAGCAACGCTCATAACCGATTGGGTTAACGACAAGAAGATGGACGAAAAGATTGAGCGAAAAGTAATTGAAGCACTTACCAAAATAAATGAGAGGGAGTCCTAACAAGGACTCTTTTTCTTTGTTAGAAAGGAAGGAGGCGGTCAGAATCCGTAATCAGGAAATGTGCGATATAGCAATATCAATAATTAGCAAGTACGTAGACGAGCATTTATGTGCTACTGATTATCTCGGACAAGTTAATCCGAAAGAATCAAAGGAATACTTTGAAGATCTTAGTTATGCGAGATGGGCGGCTTATGAAATCATAGATCGTCTGAACACCGAGGCCGAACGTCTTCCTTCTCATATAACTGGGTCTTTACGAGAACCTGTACTACCAGTTGATATCATTGAAGGGTTTATGGACGATATGGAGCGTTATATACGCAACGGTTGTAGCGAGAAACACGAACATATATTCACCATCGCCAAGAACGTTGCAGGTGATATCATTCTGTTATTTTTATAAATCAAAAGGAGAAAAAATATGGGTAAATTAAACCTATCTAACATTGTCAAAAATGTACGGACGGTAATTAGTAAGCGAAGTCCTGAGATATTAACCGGTATTGGAATCGCTGGAATGATTACCACAACCGTAATGGCGGTTAGAGCAACACCAAAAGCTCTAGCCCTCATCGAGGATAAGAAGATTGAAAATGACACCGAGAAGCTCACACCAGTCGAGACTATCAAAGCAGCATGGACTTGTTATATTCCGGCCGCAATAACTGGATGTTTATCGATATTTTGTCTGGTCGGAGCAAATTCTGTAAACGCTCGCCGTAATGCCGCATTGGCCACTGCTTATACTTTATCGGAATCAGCTCTCAAAGAGTACCAGGAAAAAGTAATTGAAACCATTGGTAAGAAAAAAGAACAGACAGTTAGAGACGCCATCGCCAAAGACAAGATTGACCGAGATCCAGTTAGTAGTAAAGAGGTTATTATCACCGAAAAAGGTAATACCCTCTGTTATGATTCGATTTCAGGTCGATATTTTAAATCAGATATCGACAAATTAAAAAAGGTAGAGAACGAACTTAATAGAAGAATGAGAGACGAAATGTATATTTCACTTAACGAGTTCTATTATGAAATTGGACTTAATCCTACAAGTATTGGTGATGATCTTGGATGGAATATTGATCGTGGCTATATTGAATTAAATTTTAGTTCACAGTTATCGGACGATGGAAATCCATGCCTTGTTATTGATTATCAAGTTACCCCTAGGTATGACTATCGCTAGTAATAGTGAATACGCGAAAAAAACAAAGCCTTTAATGGAAAGAAGCCATATTTTGAAAGGAGAGATAACGATGGATAACAACGAAATCATGGTAAATGAAGAGGTTATGGAGGCAACGGAGATTGCTACTTCTGAAGCTGGTAAAGGTTTTAAGATTGCAGCCGGTATCGGATTGGCCACACTTGGAAGCTTAATTGCTTATAAGTATGTGGTTAAACCGATTGTGGCTAAAATTAAAGCCAAAAAAGCTCAGCAAGAGATCTACGGGGAATATAGTGTTCTTGAAGACGATGAGTTCGAGGAATTCGACGAAAAAACAACTGAATAGGAAATAGACTTCTTTAAGGGAGAGCACCTTTAACAGGGTGCTTTCGCTTTTTTATTTTTGAAATGAAAGGAGTAAACGTAATGGAGGAATACAAGCCAAACTCCCATAAATTTAAGGAAGATCAAAAGGGGTCTGTACCAGAGAAAAAGGTAGAAAAAGTAATTGCTGGGACGGCGAAATCTAAGAAAAAAAGCGATATTCGGAAGTTTACGGACGTATTCATCTCAGAGGACGTCAATAACGTAAAATCTTATATTTTGCTAGAGGTATTGGTCCCCGCAATTAAAAAAGCCATTTCGGATATCGTGACAAACGGTATTGATATGCTACTTTACGGAGAAACAGGTAAGACAAAGCGTAATTCCACTGCCTCTAAGGTATCTTACAGGAGTTATTACGATGAAAGAAATGGTCGAAGGGATTATAGCGCGGTTCATACGAAAACCGGTTATAACTATGACGATATTATCTTGGATAATCGAGGAGAAGCAGAAGAAGTTCTGTCAAGAATGGACGAGTTGATTTCTACTTATGGTTTAGTTAGCGTTGCCGACTTATATGATCTAGTTGGCATCACTGGTAATTATACAGACAACAAATACGGATGGACTGATATTAGGAGTGCATCTGTAATTAGAGTACGAGATGGCTACATGATTAAACTACCAAAAGCGCTTCCGCTAAATTAGGAGGAAAGGAGTCATATTTATGGTTGATAAATCAAAAACATTTAATCTATTAAAAGAGTCACTCGAAAATCTTGTTGAGCATTATAATAAATTGACTTGGAACGATTTGGATGTACAGTTTATTAAACAGGAACGTTTTGAAACTTTAAAAGAAATTAATATCATCATGAATCTAATTAAAAAGTTGGAAAATACGAATATTTGAATGAGGAGAGAGAGAGATAAAATGACAAGAGCAGAAACTCTAGATAGAGCTAAACAATGTGTATGCGGTCAACGTGAGAATGAATATGGCTCACCCGAAGATAACTTTCGGTCGATAGCCGCTTTATGGTCGGCGTATAAAAATACTGAATTTACAGCAACCGACGTTGCCATGATGATGGCATTACTAAAAATAGCTAGGATTAAAACTGGGACTGCAACTGAAGACAGCTTTGTAGATTTAGCTGGTTATGCAGCCTGTGGCGCAGAGATTGCATTTAATAATAAGAAAAGGAGATGATAATATGAAAAAAATAGAACTTATGACAACTGTTAACAAGATTGGTTTTAAACTCAAAAAACATAGCCCCGAGATCCTTGTAGTAGCCGGGGTAGTCGGAACCGTTGTAAGTGCGGTCATGGCTTGTAAAGCTACTACTAAAGTGAATGATATTTTAGAAAAAACTAAAGAAGATATCAACGCTATTCATAAATGTGCAGCCAATGAAAAATTCGCAGAGGAATATACCCCCGAAGACGTTAAGAAAGACTTGACTATCGTTTATATTCAGACCGGTGTTAAGCTTGCCAAACTTTATGCCCCCGCAGTACTTCTTGGTGCTCTATCCCTAAGTAGCATTTTAGCATCGAATAATATTCTTCGTAAAAGAAATGTAGCTCTCGCAGCCGCATATGCTACGGTCGATAAAGGTTTCAAACAGTATAGAAATCGAGTTGTAGAGCGTTTTGGCGAAGAAATCGACCGCGAACTGAGGTACGGCATCAAGGCAAAGAAGATCGAAAAGACCGTTGTTGATGAAGACGGTAAGGAAAAGAAAGTTAAAGAGACCGTCAATGTTGTAGAAAAAGACTCGTTGAGTGATTATACTTTCTTCTTTGACGAATCCAGTCCTTATTGGGAAAAAGACGGAAGTTATAATCGAATGTTTCTCCTAGCTCAGCAACAGTATGCTAACGATAAACTTAGAGCTAATGGATATTTATTCTTAAATGACGTACTCGATAGCCTTGGTATTCCTAGAACTAAAGCCGGTCAAATTGTCGGTTGGGTATATAATTCCGATAACCCTAATGGTGATAATTACATTGATTTCGGGATTTACGAAGCCTACCGAAGGGATGAAGAAGTTTTTACTAAGGATAAAGCTATGCGTGAAAGATTTGGAAAAGAAGTATATGAACGAGTAGTCCTTCTTGACTTCAACGTAGATGGTAACATTTTAGATTTGATATAAAAAAAAAAAAAAAAAAAAAAAAAAAAAAAGACTACCCTTTGATTTTTGGAAACGGTCTTAGGGTGGTCTTTTATATTTTAAGAGGCCTTTATGCATTAGACTCTGTCAGAAGTTACTCACAATTTTGATAAGGACTCTTTCTTTACACATGTTATATTTGATATGTGAAAAAATTCCCGGGTTGTGTTTTCTGAAAAACTTTTTAAAGGAGGTATATTTATGAATAATAAAACAATAAATTTTATGATGTTTGTTCTCGGTGTAGCCGTCGGTTCGGTCGTTACATGGAAATACGTTGAGAAAAAATATGAGCGGATAGCTCAAGATGAAATTGATTCAGTAAAAGAAGTATTCTCCAAGAGGGCAGCTGAATTTACCGAGGACACATTGGTAAAGACTTTTGATTCAAATGACAAGCTTATCGAAGAAGTCCAAATAAAGGCGAACAATGCAAAAGAAAAGCCGAGTATTATCGAATACGCAGCCGGTTTACGCAAACTGGGCTATACTAACTATTCTGATATGGTTGATGAAAAACCCGAGGAGGTGAAAGAGGAGCCTATGAGCGTGGATAAACCTTATGTTATCGCTCCAGAGGAGTTCGGTGAATTGGATGACTATGAAACAATTAGTCTGATTTATTACGCTGATCAGGTTCTTGCCGATGAAGATGATGAACTTGTAGAGGATATTGAAGAAACGGTCGGATTTGAATCACTTAACGCTTTTGGAGAGTACGAGGATGATTCCGTCTTTGTGAGAAACGATCGGCTTAAATGTGACTACGAAATTCTTCTTGATCAGAGAAAGTATTCGGACGTCGTCAATAGAAAACCGCACAATAGAAAACCACACGAGGTGGATGACTAATGACAAAAAACGAGCTAAACAAAGAATACTTCGAATGGATGTACCAGCTCGTACGTAAAGATGGATATTCTAAGAGACTATCCTATCGGAAGCTTTTGACCCATCTACATGATATAGAGTTTACCTATATAATTAGAATGGATGGTAACAGAGCCGAAGATGGGATAGACCTCCGATATCGATTTGGATATGAGCGTCAATACAATAACACTATAATAGCAACATATTTGAATGACCGTCCTTGTAGTGTTTTAGAAATGTTAATAGCCCTTGCTATTCGTTGCGAGGAACACATTATGGACGATCCTGATATAGGTAATCGTACCGGGCAATGGTTTTGGAATATGATTTCAAACCTAGGTTTAAGTTCTTTGGACGATACGAGATTTGACAGTAGATATTTGAACCGCGTCATCGCAAGGTTTTTGAATCGAGAATACAAAAGAAATGGAGAAGGCGGATTATTTACTGTTAAGAACTGTAAACATGATTTGCGAACTGTTGAAATTTGGTATCAAATGTGTTGGTACTTGGACGAGATCCTAGTATCTTAGGAGGAGCATATGACTCATAATGAAGTTTTTAAATGGTTTGAATTATATTTCGAGCTATTTGCCGGAGACCGGGTCGCTGCCTGGTTTCCCAATGGTAAAAACAGCATCCACATAAGACAGAAGAATGGAGCGGAATTTATATTTACCTTTAATAGTCATAAAGATTGGAAATTTGAAACGATTGATAGTTTTATCAAGACAAAACGAAAGGGGGAAAAAGCTAATGGTTGAGGTAATCAATTATATTTTTGGAAACTTACAAGATTCTTCAGATGCCATTAAAAGTATGAAAAAAATACTAAGAAATCAAGCAATATTCAATCGAACGCTAACAGCTTTTGTATTCACTATTACTATTTATGCGCTTATGGTGGAAATCCATAATTATGGACAGGACAAAAAAATTGAAGAACTCAGTAATGAGATCGAGGAGTTTAAACGCATGAAGGGAGAATAAAATTCGATGCTTGACTTTCTTATGATTTCAACACGTAGCACAAAGCGTGGTATAATAGAAATCTATCCAAAGTTCATCATCAACAAAAGCTCAGATCTCATGATTCGAGGCGGTGATTTTTACGCTATTTGGGTTGAGGAACTCGGTCTATGGTCTACGGACGAGCAATGTGCTTTACAACTTATAGACCGTGAACTGGATAGATATGCGGAAGAAAACCGCCATAAATTTGACTCTAATATAAAGGTTCTGCATATGTGGGACGCTGAGTCCGGAATGATTGACTCTTGGCATAAATACTGTCAGAAGCAGATGAGAGATCATTTTTATATGTTGGACGAGAAAATTATATTTTCCAACTATAAAACTGATAAAAAAGATTACGCCAGTAAAAAGCTGAATTATCCGCTTGAACCTGGCGATTTGTCTGCCTATGACAAGCTGATGTCCACTCTGTATTCAGAGGAAGAAAGACATAAGATTGAATGGGCAATCGGGTCAATCGTAACTGGGGACTCTAAGAAAATTCAGAAATTTATGGTTTTATACGGTGAAGCGGGAACTGGTAAATCTACAATACTTAACATCATCCAGCAGTTATTTGAAGGGTATTATACAGTGTTTGACGCAAGATCCCTTGGTTCATCTAGTAACTCATTTGCTCTAGAGGCGTTCAAAAACAATCCGCTTGTAGCGATTCAACACGATGGCGACCTCTCTAAAATTGAAGATAATACGAAGTTAAATAGTCTTGTTTCCCACGAGCTTATGACAGTTAACGAGAAGTTCAAATCTACTTATTCAAATCGTTTTAAATGTTTTTTGTTTATGGGTACAAATAAGCCGGTTAAAATTACTGATGCAAAATCAGGTCTTATAAGAAGACTAATTGACGTATCCCCTACCGGTAACAAATTAAGTCCTCAAGAGTATAAAACGATTATGAAACAGATCAGTTTTGAACTTGGAGCGATCGCCTATTACTGCCAAGAAGTATATTTAAGTGATCCCGGTAAGTATGATGATTATATTCCAGTGGCGATGTTAGGAGCATCTAACGATTTTTATAACTTCGTTATTGATTCGTATCATATATTTAAGAAAAATGACGGTGTTACGTTGAAGGCTGCATGGGAAATGTACAAGACTTATTGCGATGAGGCAAAAGTAGCATACCCATTTTCACAAAGAGTCTTTAAAGAGGAGCTTAAGAATTATTTCAAGGATTACAAGGAGCGATTCAACCTTGATGATGGATCCAGAGTTCGTAGTTATTACTGCGGATTTCGGACAGAAAAATTTGAGAAAAGAACCCTTGATAAAGAGGAAGAAACTAAAGCACCGTGGATTCAATTCGAAAGTCAAGAGTCTATATTTGACAAGGAGTATGCGGATTGTTTCGCTCAGTATGCCACAGATAATGAAACTCCATTCAAAAAATGGGATGACGTTACGTCGAAACTATCTGAATTGAATACATCTAGGCTTCACTATGTTAGAGTTCCCGAAAACCATATTGTTATCGACTTCGATATTCCAGACGAAAATGGTAATAAATCTTTTGAAAAGAATATCAAAGAAGCGAGTAAATGGCCACCGACATATGCAGAGCTTAGTAAGAGTGGTGCTGGTATACACTTGCATTATATTTACACTGGCGATGTCTCGAAACTGAGCCGCGTTTATGATGACTACGTGGAAATTAAGGTATTCACTGGTAAAAGTTCGTTAAGACGAAAATTATCGAAGTGCAACAACTTACCCATCTCGACGATTAGCTCGGGTTTACCACTGAAAGGAGAAAAAAATATGGTAAATTTTGAAGCGATAAAGAGCGAGAAAGGGCTTAGAACCCTGATCAAACGAAATCTCAACAAAGAGATACATCCAGGTACTAAGCCTAGTATCGACTTTATTTATAAAATACTGGAGGATGCGTATGCTAGTGGTTTACATTACGATGTCACTGATATGCGCAATGCGATATTAGCATTTGCTGCGAATAGTACAAATCACTCTGACTATTGTATTAAACTAGTAAATAAGATGCAGTTTAAATCAGAAGAGATATCCTCCGGGGAAAAAAATGAAGACGCAAAACTTGTGTTTTTTGACGTAGAAGTCTTTCCTAACCTATTTTTGGTTAACTGGAAGATCGAAGGTGAAGGAAAACCTGTTGTGCGAATGATTAACCCCTCCCCTTCTGAAATTGAAGATCTGATGAAATTCAGATTGGTAGGGTTCAACTGCCGTAGATATGATAATCATATTTTGTATGCCAGACTTATGGGTTATACAAACGAGCAACTTTACGATCTATCTCAGAAGATCATTAACGGTAGTCCGAATTGTTTCTTCGGAGAAGCCTATAATGTGTCTTATACGGACGTCTATGACTTCTGTTCAACAAAACAAAGTTTAAAGAAATGGGAAATCGAATTAGGTATTCATCATAAGGAATTAGGAATACCATGGGACCAACCTGTACCAGAAGAGCTTTGGACTAAGGTTGCGGAATATTGTGATAATGACGTTCTTGCTACAGAAGCCGTTTTTAATGCGAGAAAAGCCGATTTTACTGCAAGACAAATTCTAGCCGATGTTGCCGGTATGACGGTGAATGATACCACCAACGCATTAACTACTAAAATTATATTTGGTAACAACAGAAAACCTCAGGATCAATTCAACTACCGTAATATGGGAGAGATGACTGAAGATAATGTTCTATATAATGAATTAGGAGATGAGTACGCCGTTTTTGATGAAAAAGGAAGACCTATATTTCCGGGATACACATTTGAAAACGGTAAGTCTATCTATCGTGGTGAAGAAGTTGGAGAAGGAGGTTATGTATATTCCGAACCCGGCATGTATGGTAATGTCGCATTGTTGGACGTTGCTTCAATGCATCCGAGTAGTATCGTTGCAGAAAAACTCTTTGGAGAGGCGTATACACAGCGATTTAAAGATATTTTGGATGCTCGTATGGCAATTAAACATAAGGATTTTGATAAGGCCCGAAAAATGCTGGGTGGAGCTTTGGCAAAATACTTAACTGACGAGAACGCTGCTGCCGATTTGGCACAGGCCCTGAAAATCGCAATTAACTCGGTATATGGTCTTACATCGGCGGGTTTTGATAACCCATTTCGAGACTCTCGCAACAAGGATAACATTGTAGCAAAACGCGGAGCCCTGTTTATGATCAACCTTAAGCACGAGGTTCAGAAACGGGGTTTTATTGTTGCTCATATTAAGACCGACTCTATTAAAATTCCAGATGCGACCCCCGAGATTATACAGTTTATCATGGATTATGGCAAAATGTATGGCTACACCTTTGAACATGAGGCTACATATGACCGGATGTGTTTGGTGAACGACGCCGTTTATATTGCAAAGTATAAAGACAGTAAACATGCCGGAGAATGGACGGCTACCGGTGCTCAGTTCCAGGTTCCGTATGTATTTAAGAAACTCTTCAGTAAAGAAGAGATTATATTTGACGATATGTGCGAAACCAAATCTGTTACGTCGGCTTTATATTTGGATATGAATGAAGATTTGCCAGACGTATCTGAGTATGAAAAAGAGTACCAAAAACTTTGGAAAGATATCAATAATCAAGATCTTCCTAATGACGAGGAAATGAAGCGTAAGTGTGAACGAGTTGAGGAGTTGAGAGAACTTATCGATAAAGGTCACAGTTATCGTTTCATCGGAAAGGTTGGTCGATTCTGCCCTATTAAACCTGGTTGTGGTGGCGGATTACTTATGCGTGAGAAAGACGGTAAGTATTATGCCGCTACTGGTTCCAAGGGGTACAGGTGGTTGGAGTCCGAAATGGTTATTGAGCTCGGAAAAGAAGCCGATATTGACAGGTCTTATTATGACTCCCTAGTTGATGAAGCTGTTAAGTCTATATCCGAGTATGGCGATTTTGAATGGTTTGTTTCAGACGAACCTTATATTTCGAATACACCACCTTGGGAAGACCCCGATAAACCTAGGAACGATTCTACACCATTTAATATTCGTTAAAATAGAAAGGAGAAAAACAAAATGGCTTATAAAAATGTAGATAACATTATCATTGAGAACGCTCGTATTATATTCCGCAACTTTTCGGGAAAGGAAACAAAGTACAATCGAGCCGGAAATCGTAACTTTTGTGTAATTATTGATGATCCTGAACAAGCCCAAAAATTGGCTGAAGATGGTTGGAATGTGAGAATTCTGCCTCCCCGTAACGAGGGTGACGATGCAAGACATTATATTCAGGTCGCAGTTAATTTCGCTAATATTCCGCCTAAAGTAATTATGGTTACGAGGCGTTCACGAATTCCACTGGATGAAGAATCTATTGATACTCTAGACTTTGCAGAAATTCGTAATGTGGATTTGACTATTAGGCCTTATAGTTGGGAAATTAACGGTAAGACTGGAATTAAGGCTTATCTAAAGACAATGTACGTAACCATCGAGGAGGACGAGTTTGCGGCTAAATATGCCGAAGAAGAAGGTCCTGATGAAGTGCCATTTTAAAAAACATATTTTAAAAGATGGGTGCCGACTTTATATGCTCGGTTAAATGTCCAAAGAGGAAACAGCCCTGATTTATATTTAGATTCAACGAACCTATCTAGGTTCATAATTTAGTTATAAAACAGATTGGAGGATTATATTATGAATGATTATTTGAAACATTACGGTATTCTTGGGATGAAGTGGGGTGTAAGAAGGTATCAAAATCCAGATGGGTCCTTAACTCCTGCTGGAAAGAGAAGACAAGAAAAACAAAATTTTAGAGATGACGTTAAAGCTTTTAAAAAAAATAAGCTAAAATACGACACCAAATATGATAAATATCTCGGTACTCGTGTAACCCAATGGTATGATTCCAGAGGGGCCAAAGTTGGACGTGATTATGTAGAAAAAGTTATGAAACAGGCGACGAAAGAAAAAACATATGCTAGTTTAGCTGGAACGGCTGCCGTATTAGCTGGAGCATCTTTAGTTGGATCTCTTCTTGGTAAATCAGGAATCAGCAACAGTATGCTAACGATAAACTTAGAGCCAATGGATATTTATTCTTAGTTTATATTAATTTTGCTGGAACGTTTATAACGGACAAGCCTATTATATTTCCAAATCCAGACGATCGCTATATTCTTCTACGGTAGAGCAATGAAAGCAAAACAATATTTAAAAAAAAAAAAAAAAAAAAAAAAAAAAAAAAAAAATAAAAAAAAAAAAAAAAAAAAAAAAAAAAAAAAAAATAAAAAAAAAAAAAAAAAAAAAAAAAAAAAAAAAAAAGGAGGTTGATGAATGTCCGTTAAGTTATTTGATTACCAGTTAAAAGCTATTCAGCAGATGAAAAACGGCTGTATTCTTTGCGGCGGAGTTGGTTCTGGGAAAAGCTTAACAGCTTTATCTTACTATTATCTTCAAAACGGCGGAGAGATTATCAGCTTGATCGGTGGTGATTATATTCCTATGGACGATCCTCCTAAGGATTTGTACATAATTACAACCGCAAGAAAGAGAGATACTTTGGAATGGGAGGGTGAGCTTTCGCCCTTCCTTCTTTCTACTCATCCGGAAACAAACCTCTACTATAATCACAAGGTCGTCGTTGACTCATGGAATAACATCGGTAAATACGTAAATGTTACTGGTGCTTTCTTTATATTTGATGAGCAGCGTGTAATAGGTAGCGGGGTTTGGGTTAAGTCTTTTCTTAAGATAACCAAAAACAATGATTGGATTCTACTATCGGCGACACCTGGCGATACATGGCAGGATTATATTCCAGTATTCATTGCGAACGGCTTCTATAAAAATAGAACCGAGTTTACAAGGGAACACATAGTCTATAGTCATTTTACTAAATTCCCGAAAATTGATCGTTATATTAACACGGGAAAACTTCTAAAACTACGACGAAGTATTCTTATCGATATGGATTTCAAACGAGAAACGATTCCTCATCATGAAGACGTTTATGTTTCATATGACATAGAAACTTATAAAGATGTTTCCAGAACTCGTTGGAATCCTTATAAAAACGAGCCAATTCAGAACGCAGGCGAACTTTGTTATATTTGGCGTAAAATCGTAAACTCCGACCAATCCAGACAAGTAGCTGTTTTAGAAATCTTTGAACGACATCCACGAGTAATCATATTTTATAACTTCGATTACGAGTTAGAAATACTCAGAAATTTGGGTTATGGTTCAAAAGTGAAAGTAGCTGAATGGAACGGCCATAAACACGAACCAATTCCGAATAGTAAAAGCTGGGTTTATCTGGTTCAATACAGCGCCGGATGCGAAGGCTGGAACTGCATAACAACGGACACTATTATATTCTACTCACAAAACTACTCTTATAAGGTCATGGTACAAGCCGCAGGACGAATCGATAGGCTTAATACACCTTATACAGATTTATATTACTATCATCTTAAATCTAGGAGCGGAATTGACCTGGCTATCAGTAAGGCTCTTAAGGAAAAAAAGAACTTTAACGAGACTAAGTATGTTAAGTGGTAATTAGATAAACGATAAAAATTTGGAGAAAGATATTCTCAAACTTATATCAGAAACCAAAAAGAAAGGAGGAAAAACCTTATTATGGAAATAAATTCTTGGAGGTATTGTTATGAATCTTGAAAAACTATTTAGAGATTATGATGTAGAACCGTTCACTAGAATTATAGGCAATGAATTAAAAAGCACAAAACTCACTATCGTGGGATACGTAACTAAAATCAAGAACCTGGGTACAAAGGAAGTACGATATATACTACACTAGATTAAATCTATAAAAAAGACTGAGTCCTAACAAGGGCTCTTTCTTTTTACTTAAAAAAAAAGGAGGAAAAATATGGAAACTAAGGCGACAGAGATTGTTCTGTTTGCAGACACTTTAGAAGAGAATACAGAAAAGCACTATGGAATTCTTTTTGAAAATGGATTCATCCTATGTTTTTGCTGCGGTGGTTATATTGAACCGGGGAATTATATTATTATTGAGCATTGTGATTGGGATAACATATACGAAACCATTCTGAAAAACTACTAATTTCCGGAGAGTATTGAAAGGAGGAAAAAATGGAGGATATTTATAAAGAAGTTTATTTCGATCAGTATTGTAAGAACTGTACATATGAAAAGACGGATGAGAAAGACGAACCTTGTTATGAGTGTTTGAATAATCCGGTAAATCTATATTCTCACAAACCTGTTAATTTTGAAAAGAAATAATTGGAATGTTTGAAAGGAGAAAAAAAATAATGAGTTATCTGTACGATCAATATTTAACTAATCATAAGTCTAATGTTAAAAAAGGGTTTGATTGGATTAGAGATAATCTTCCCGAATTAATAAAACCGGGTTTTGATTTTGAATGGCAAATAGGATTAAACCACGACCAATCAAAAACAAAACAAGACGAGTACGACGCTTATGATGCATATTTCTATGGCGGAAACAGATCATTTTCTGTCGTTCAAGATTTTAACAAAGCTTGGCTTCTCCATATTCATCGTAACCCTCATCATTGGCAATATTGGATTCTTATCAACGATAATCCCGAAGAGGGAGAAATTCTTATAGAGATGCCCTACAGCTATATTCTTGAAATGATTTGTGACTGGTGGGCTTTCAGCTGGGATAAAGGAAATTTGAATGAGATATTTTCTTGGTATGAAGAACGTAAAAACTATATTAAGCTTCATCCAAATTCTCGTAAAACGCTCGAGCACGTACTTAACCAAATAAAAATTAAGCTAGGAGGAGAAAACAAATGAATTTTAAAATAATTGCTACTGATTTTGATGGTACTCTCTGCGAAAACAAATGGCCCGAAATCGGTGCACCAAATACAGAGATTATAAAATATCTCAAAAGACAGAAAAGCGGTGGAGATGTAAAGTTGATATTATGGACTTGTCGAGTTGGCGAAAGACTAAAAGAAGCCGTTCATTGGTGCTATGATCAGGGGTTAATATTTGATGCGGTTAATGAAAATATTCCTGAAGCGATTGATTTATTCGGTTCAGATACAAGGAAGATATTTGCCCATGAATACATCGATGACCGTATGAGTAAACGTTTCAAACTTCCGTTTGTGAAAAGAGAAACGGGAATTAACGTTGATAAACTGAAAAAAAAGGTAGCCCTATTATCGATTTGGGTAGACGAAAATCACGGACCGTATTATAATTCTTATATTTGTGAAAGGAGAAAAAATAAAATGCCTAAGATTAATGAAACCCTTATTATAGGTGTTGATTTTTCGGAAAATGGAGATACCGGAGTCATAACTGTCGGTAGACAGATTAACGGAAAGGTCGATATCATAAATGTCTTTCGAGGTAAAGATGCCGAAGAACTTTATTCCAAACTTGAGGGCCAAAAAACACACAATATAAAAGAAGAGTTTAGTATGAGCTCTTGGGCGGAGAAAGAAGTCGAAATCGCCTGCAAACACGAATACGGTAATACTCCAGACGGCGAATGGGACTATGGGTGTGCTTGCTATGAGAGTGCTTTAAAAGCTTATAAAAGTCTCATAGAAGATGATCATAGTGGATTCAGTATTGGATTGACTAAACATATTTTGAATAGGCTTATTGATGGTAAGCCTCTAACCCCTATCGAAGATACAGATGATATTTGGAGTGTTATTTCAGACTTCAGAGGGCTTAACGGCGAAGTGGTTATTTATCAGTGTAAACGAATAAGCTCTTTATTTAAATACGTCTATACTGATGGAACTGTAGAATACAAAGACGTCAATAGATACTATTGTGTCGATATTAATAATGAAGTAACTTATCATAGTAGTTTGGTTCAGAGAATTATTGATGAAATGTTTCCAATCACTATGCCGTATTTTCCCGAGAAACCAATTAAGGTTTACTGCGAAGACTTCTTTACCGACCGAAAAAATGGTGACTTCGATACCGTTGGTATATTCTATGCAATTAAACCAGATGGCGAAAAAGTAGAAATCAATCGTTTCTTCAAATATTCCGAAGATGGTTGGAAAGAGATTGATGTGACTGAGTATATCAAAAGAAAAGGAGAGCAATATTATAATTCTTATATTTGTGAAAGGAGAAAATAAAATGCCTATGTGGAAGAGGGAACTACTGAAAAATAAGTTACATGCTCTCTTGCTTGTTATAATTGGCACCTTAAGTATTTTTATTGAGTACGATGGCACCTTTTTTATATTTGCTTTGATGATTGGGCTTCCGTTGTTCTTTGCTAAGGAGAACTGGTTTATGTAAGGAGGTGTCCGTCATGCGAATAGCAGGAACACTATCTTGTTCCCTTGTCAACGGCAACGGTGTCCGTTATGTAATATTTTGCCAAGGGTGTGCACATCATTGTATTGGTTGTCAAAACCCGGAAACCTGGGATTTTAACGGAGGTGAAGAAATCACTCCGGAAGAGCTTGCCGAAGACATCATAAAACATAAGCATATCGACGGAGTCACTTTATCAGGGGGAGATCCATTCTTTCAACAAGAGGAATGTGTCTCCCTCTTAAAACTTCTGCCCAAACATCTTGATATTTGGATTTATACAGGGTTTAAGTATGAGGAGATAAAAGACACACAACTTGCTCAAATGGCTGATTATATCGTCGATGGAAAATTTGAACAGGATAAATTAGTCACTGGAAAAATGTACGGAAGTAGTAATCAAAGAATTATTGATATTAAAGCTGGAGGATTATATCATGAGTGATTATTTGAAACATTACGGCGTATTAGGAATGAAGTGGGGAGTTCGTAAAGATCGAGGGACCTCGACTTCTAAAAGAACAACAAAAACAAAACAAGAACGAGCTTCTAGAAACGAAAAGATACTAAAGGTAGGAGCTTCAGTTGCGGCTGGTTTACTTAGTGGTGGTTTTGGCTCAGGTGCGATATATGGTATCACTGGGAGTAAAACTGTCGCTGAAATACTGGCTCCAACTTTAGGAATTATAGGTGGTATGAAGTACTACGAATGGTTAAATTCATAATCATTATCTACGCGAAAATTACACCTCCTATTATGGAAACCAATATTAAAAGGAGGATTTTACAATGAAAAATTTCTTATACTTTATGGTAGGTTTGGTTTATTTACCATTTTATCTGGTAATTAAGGCTGTGACGTACATTAAAGATTTAGGAGATATATTCATTAGTAACTACAATTTTATACGAGATAGGAGGAACAAAAATCTTAAATAATTAAAAGAGGAGTCCTAACAAGGACTCTTTCTTTTTCTAAAAATATATGTGAAGATTGGAACATATCAATATAATAAAAGATTAGGAGGAAGTTATGAGTAGAGGAACTAAAAAGCGTAGTACGTTTGGTATACTTCTAGATTTTATTCTAGTTCTGTTAACCGGTGGACTATGGCTCATCTGGATACTGATTAGATATTTGAGAAACAACAGCTAATTAGTAAATCGCATATTTATAGCCCATGTTTTGTTACTTATCTTAAACGATGAGAATGAGATGTGGGTTATATTTATGTATATGCGTATTTTATACCTCCTATTATGGAAACTATATTTTTGAAAGGAGAAAAGAAAATGAATTTTGATTTAGACTATAAGGGTTTTGAAGAGTTTATGAAAACCCGTACGAACGATGTCGTACTAAAAGGGGTGTTATTTAGATTTAGATTTGAAAACAATTATGGAGCATCAGTAGTAAAACATGAGTGTTCTTACGGACATGAAGAAGATTTGTGGGAATTAGCAGTGATTAAATTTACTGATGAGTCTGATGAAGAGTGGCATATAACTTATGACACACCTATCACGGAAGACGTTGTAGGGTATTTAAAAGACGAAGACGTTAGAGAACTTTTAGGAAAAATTAAAGATTTACAGTAAAAAATAAGAAAGTCTTACAAAATAAAAAGGAGGGTTCATCCCCTCTTTTTTTTTTTTTGTAAAATTTGTCCATAAACCTTTTTAAATTAATATAATTTCTGCATCTGAGAAACAACAGCTAATTAGTAAATCGCATATTTATAGCCCATGTACTGGATGATTTAACATCAGTTATATGGATATCAAAATGAGGAGTTCATCTCCTCTTCTTTTTGTTTTTACGCGAAAATTACACCTCCTATTATGGAAACCAATATTAAAAGGAGGACATAGATATGAAGATGAAAGAAATGTTTAAAGATTATAAAACAATGGTGGTTGAACCGGCAAAAGAATTTAATGAACAGTACAGAAAGGAAATTATTATATTTTCTTTAGTAGTTCATGTAGTTATTGTTGGTGGAACCATGGTGTGGATCAATCGAAAAAATATAAAAGAGTCTATCAAATCCAAATTTAATAGAGGCAAGAAAAAGACTGAGTCCTAAAAACAAGGGCTCTTTCTTTTATTTTTATGCGATTTTTTTACGCACTATCATTGCAGGGAGCCGCATTACATCAGTTTATAAGTAGAAAGGGGTGATAAAGTTGAGACAAAAGAAAATAACTTGGGCCAATATTTACAAAGAATTTCGGAAAAGATTTCCTAATCTTGCTAAGAAAGCGATACATTATGAACCGAATGATTTTATGAAAATTGTTATTTTTATGTCTGACGGAACAAAAATGACTTACAATTATTTAAATAATCAATTAAAGTTTTCGAAAAATTAATAAAAATTGTGACTGTTTACAGATATTTTTAAGAAAAAAGTGGCCATTTGCCCACTTTCTGACCACTTTTAAAATCAAAATTGGGCTTGGAAAACCCAGTATTCATGCGGGTTTGCGGGCTTTTTGCCCATTTGCCCACTTTTTTTATTTATTAATTGTGATAAAAAGTTTAATATATATATATAATTAACGAAAAAAGTGGGCATTTGGCCACAAGTTTAAAAAGCGATTATTTTGCAAGAAATCCTATTACCACAAATAATTTTTTAAAGGTCAATAGATTTTTTTTTAAAAGTTATTCCTAAGAAGTCTTAAACAATGGACTCTTATTTTATTTGGATATTTTTAGCTTCGCGAAAAAAACATGCTCTTTTATGAAGAGAAAGGATTATAATGCGACCGGCGTTACTTTCTCTTTTGTGTTTGCACATTTTTAAAAGAAAGGAGGCCTGCTTATGGCAAGAAGTTCTAAATTGGAAAGTGGTTTTCAAGATCGACTTATTGAAAAACTTAAAGATTTATTTCCGGGATGTATGGTTTTTAAAATGGATCAAATTCAGGGAATTCCAGACTTGCTTATTTTATATAAAAATAAGTGGGCTTCCCTAGAATGTAAAAAGAGTGCTGGTGCTAAGAAACAGCCAAATCAAAAATACTATGTTGGTCTTATGAATGAGATGTCATTCTCAAGATTCATATGTCCAGAGAATAAAGAGGAGGTATTGCATGAACTTCAACAAACATTTAAACCTTGAGGGACAACATGCGTTTCTTGGAGCTAGCAAATATCATTGGATTAATTATGATGAAGGTAAACTAATTGAAGCATATTCGAAATTTACAGCGGCTCAAAAAGGAACAGAACTTCATGAATTTGCAGCTCAATGTATTAGATTGGGACAAAAACTTCCCAAGTCTCAAAAAACATTGAATATGTATGTTAACGATGCAATTGGATTTAAAATGACTCCTGAGCAACCTTTATATTATTCGGAAAACTGCTTCGGCACAGCCGATGCTATTTCCTTTAGAAATAAAATGCTTAGGATCCACGATTTTAAATCTGGGGTTATTCCGGCACATATGGAGCAGCTTGAAATATATGCTGCTCTTTTTTGTTTGGAATATAAAGTTAAACCTGCTGATATTAGTATTGAATTACGAATATATCAGTCAGACCAAATTTTATATCATAATCCGACAGTTGAAGATATTGTTCCTATCATGGATAAAATTATTACTTTTGATAAGTTAATTAACAAAATCAAATCGGAGGAGGTTTAAACTATGAATCCCATAGCGGAAGAAATTTTAATGCATTATGGAATACTAAGACGTTCTGGACGTTACCCTTGGGGTTCGGGTAAAGACCCATATCAGCGTAGCGGCGATTTTCTCAGCAGAGTAAACGAATTAAAGAAATCTGGTATGAGTGAGAAAGAAATTGCTGAATCGATGGGGCTTACAACTACTCAACTTAGAACACAAGTCGGATTAGCAAAAGATGAAAGAAGAGCTCTCGAAGTTGCCACAGCTAAAAGTTTAAGAGAGAAGGGATATTCTCTTAATCAAATTGCGGAAAAGATGGGGTATAAAAACGATTCCTCTATACGTTCACTTCTTAATGAAGAAGCTGAAGCTCGCATGAATCAGGCTAGAAAAACTGCCGAATTTCTAAAGAAACAAGTCGACGAAAAAGGTATGATCGATGTTGGAGTTGGTGTTGAACGTGAATTAGGAATCTCTAAAGAAAAAATAAAACAGGCTCTTTATATTTTGGAGATGGAAGGTTACGAGGTTTATGGTGGAGGAGTTCCGCAAGCGACTAATCCTGGTAAACAAACAAATATTCAGGTCCTTTGCCCTCCTGGCACTGAGCATAAAGAAATTTATAATTTTGATAAAATCAATTCTATTACTGATTATGTGTCTCATGATGGTGGAGAAACCTTTGATACCTTTGTATATCCAAAAAGCATGGATTCCAGTAGACTAAAAATTCGTTATGCTGAAGAGGGAGGAATAGAAAAAGACGGACTCGTCGAAATTCGAAGAGGTGTTGAAGATCTTTCTCTTGGTGAATCCCATTATGCTCAGGTTCGTATTCTTGTGGATGATAAAAAATACATAAAAGGAATGGCTGTATATTCTGACGACATGCCAGATGGCGTCGATGTTATTTTTAATACTAACAAAAGTAAAGATATTCCAAAAATAGACGTTCTTAAAAACATCAGCAACGATCCCGATAATCCTTTTGGTTCTCTTATCAAGGCTGGAGGACAAAGTTATTACATCGATAAAGATGGAAAACGTCAGCTTTCTTTGATTAATAAAAGAGCTGAAGAAGGAGATTGGAGTGAATGGAAAGACGGTCTTCCTTCTCAGTTTTTGTCAAAGCAAAGCATTACACTTATTAAGAAACAGCTAAATTTAGCAGCTGCCGATAAACAAGCCGAATTTGATGAGCTTCGTTCGCTTACTAATCCAACAGTAAAGAAAGCGTTGCTCAAATCTTTTGCTGATGATTGTGATGCAGCAGCGGTTCATCTTCAAGCAGCAGCTTTACCACGGCAGAAGTATCATGTTATTTTACCTATCACTTCGATGAAGGACAACGAGGTTTACGCTCCTAATTATGAGAACGGAGAACAAGTGGCTCTTATTCGTTATCCTCATGGTGGAACTTTCGAAATTCCAATTCTGACTGTTAATAACAAACATGCTGAAGCTAGGCGAATTTTAGGAAATACTCCAGCAGATGCTATTGGAATTAATAGTAAAGTTGCAGCGAGGTTATCCGGAGCTGATTTCGATGGCGACACTGTTATGGTTATTCCTACAGGTGGTAAAATAAAAATTACTTCTACTCCTCCTTTAAAGGGATTGGAAGGGTTTGACCCTAAAATGGAATACTCTGAACGACCTGGAATGAAGTATATGAAAAATACTCAAACAGAGATGGGTAAAATTTCAAACCTTATCACCGACATGACTTTAAAAGGTGCCACACAAGATGAAATAGCAAGAGCAGTTCGTCATAGCATGGTTGTTATTGATGCCGAAAAGCATAAACTTGATTATAAAAAGAGTGAAATTGACAATGGCATCGCTTCTCTTAAGAAAAAGTATCAAGGAACTTATGACGATGAAGGCCGTTATCACGAAGGTGCTTCAACTTTAATTTCCAGGGCAAAGTCTGAAGTATCTGTTTTAAAGCGAAAAGGTAGCCCTATTATCGATAAAGAAACCGGTAAGCAAACTTATAAAGAAGTATACGAAGAGTATACCGATCCTAAGACTGGAAAAACCCGTGTTCGTACTCAGAAGTCTACTAGGATGGCGGAAACCGACGATGCTTATACTCTATCTTCTGGTACCCCGCAAGAAGAAGCCTATGCCGAGTATGCTAATAAGATGAAGTCCCTGGCAAATCAGACCCGCAAGGAGATGGTAAATACCGGTAAGATCGAATACTCATCCTCCGCCAAGAAGATCTATCAAGAGGAAGTAGACCACCTAATGTCTCAACTGAATGTAGCCCTAAAGAACGCCCCCCGTGAGCGGCAGGCCCAGGTCATGGCTAATGCGGCCGTCAATGCTAAAAAGCAGGATAACCCCGATATAAAGCCTGGTGAAATAAAGAAACTCAGTCAACAAGAGTTAACCAGAGCCAGAAACATTGTCGGTGCCAAGAGAGTACCCATTACAATATCTAACCGCGAATGGGAAGCCATTCAAGCAGGAGCTATAAGCGAAAACAAGCTTACACAAATACTTAATCATGTTGACATTGATGATCTTAGACAACGAGCTACTCCTCGTACAACAACTTCTTTAAGTACAGCTAAAATTAATAAGATTTCATCAATGAATACGTCTGGTTACAGTACAGCTGATATAGCTAAAGCTGTTGGTGTTTCTCCTGCTACTGTATCAAAATATTTAAAAGGAAAGGAGTAAATTATTAATGTCTAACAAATGTATGTTAACAACATTTGACAATCCATACAATCCATTCGAACAGTTCAATTCATGGTTCTTGTTTGATGTGGAAAAAGGTTACAATACTTGTTCGTATTTAGGAAGAATTGCTCGAACTTCAGATCAATTGTCAGAAGAAGAAAACGAATTAGAAATCGAAAGAGCAATTGATGAAATTATTAAATACGATTTTAGAAACATTTATAAGAAAGTAACTATGCAACAAGCAGCAAATACTTAAATTCAGTTCTGTTTCTTTTATCGTTTTAAAGCGTGATTGAGCAACTAACTTATATAGTGGGGGGGGGTGTCGCTAAAACTACACCCCCTACGTCAT
>Ga0208198_1000417_pt1 | contig 49054 bp, 43 predicted proteins | sample AD_JPNTR2_MetaG_FD_184446 | JGI IMG/M metagenome (GOLD analysis project Ga0208198, IMG submission 184446) | Active sludge microbial communities of municipal wastewater-treating anaerobic digesters from Japan - AD_JPNTR2_MetaG (SPAdes) (version 2) | ecosystem: Engineered > Bioreactor > Anaerobic...
AGGACCCAGGAATTCCTCTGGTATTCAATCACGCAGACCTTTTTACCGATATCGTCCATATTGGCCCAGATATGCCTGGGGGTGTTGTGGACCGGCAGTGCCATCGGCCTCATCCTCGGTTCCGTCATCGGCCAGGTTGCCGCCTTGGCCTGGCTGTCCCGGACGGCGTTAAAAAAAATACCGTTTTCTGATCTCCAGGCCCTCTCGTGGTCGAAAATGGCTGAATTGTCTTGGAAATACAGGGTTTATCCCATCTTTATGACCCCCTATACCCTTGTCGGCGCCTTAAGGGAAAGGGTCGTTTATCTTATCCTCGGTCGGTTCGGATCAAAGGGCGAGGCGGGTTATTACAGTCTCTCCGCCCGCTTGGTGAACATGCCCAACAGCTTGTTGAGCAGTTCCCTACGCCCGGTCTTCTTCCAGGAGGCCTCAGGGAGGGATTATCCAAGATTGGAGGCCACGGTGGCCAACGTCATGAAACTCATGGTGATCGTCGTCGTACCTTTCTGGGCCCTCTTTCTGTTTCATGCCCCCTCGCTCTTTGCCCTGTTTTTTGGGGAACCATGGCGCGAAGCAGGGGTTTACGCGGCGATTTTATCCGTCCCCGCCATACCGTCGCTCCTCGGCAACTGGCTGGACCGCACCTTCGACGTCGTCGGGAGGCAGAGACTGGCTTTCACCCTGGAGACGATCTTCGCCGCCGTTTCTATCACCGCTTTGCTGTCGGGGATATGGTATTTCCAAAGCATCCTCGTCGCCGTATCCATGCAGTCGGCCGTCATGACGGTCTATTACCTCCTCTGGTTGGCGGTGGTATTTAAGATCCTCCGCTTTCGCCGGTCCCTGTCCGGGCGTCTCTTATGCCTCGCCGTAGGGTGGGCGGCGGTCTCCGTCCTGGTCGACCGAATTCTCTGTGTTTTTCTAGAAGAGATGTATTCGGTTATTGCCGGTGCCCTGATTTTGTTCATCCTGGTCGGCTCCTATCTCCTCAAGACAGAGGGAGGCCTTTTCAGGTTTGGGATGCCGGGAAAAAAGCTGTAACTATCAGAGGACCGATGAGAAAAGATTATCGCATCTGCACGCGCTGTATCATGGACACCTCCGACCCGGACATCACCTTCGATGAAGAAGGGGTGTGTTCCCATTGCCGGCGTTATGAACGGCTCGTGAAGAGCCCCGAATATCTAGAAAAAAAGAAGCCCGGGGCTCTCGATCGTTTGGTCGCGGAAATAAAGGCGGCGGGGAGGGGGAAGCCTTACGATTGCATCCTGGGTGTCAGCGGCGGGGTTGACAGTACCTATAGTGCCTATCTTGTGAAAAAACTGGGATTGCGTCCCTTGGCCGTCCACCTCGACAACTGTTGGAACACCTCTTTGGCGGAGGCTAACATCAGAAAGGCCACGGAGATCCTCGATATCGATCTCGAGATTTGCAAGGTCGACTGGGAAGGCTTTAGGGACCTGCAACTGGCCTTCCTGAAGGCATCGACCCCCGATTCCGAGATACCGACGGATCATGCTCTCCTGGCGTGCCTCTACTATGTAGCGGCCCGGGAGGGTGTTCGCTTCATCATCAGCGGCCACAACATGGCGACGGAGGGGGGGGGTGTCCCGGCTTGGTCCCAGGGTCACGGCGACTGGCGGTACATAAAGGGTGTTCACCGCCTGTTCGGCACCAGGCGCCTCGGGAAATATTATCATTACGGTCCCTGGGGATTCTTCTATTACACCGTTCTACGGCGCATCCGCTGGGTGCCTCTATTGGATTACATCGACTATGTAAAGGACGAGGTCGTGAAGGTCCTCAAGGAACGATTGGCTTGGGAACCGTATGAGGCCAAGCATTACGAATCCGTCTATACCCGTTTCTATCAGGGATACATCTTGCCGAGAAAATTCGGTTTCGACAAGAGGAGGCTCCATCTCTCCTCCCTCGTATGGTCTGGTCAACTTTCCCGCGCAGAGGCGCTGGAGGAGATGGTAAGGGAACATTATCCGGAAGAGCAACTTAAGCTGGATAAGACCCTGTTCTTGGAAAAAATGGGGATCAGCGCCGCGGAATTCGAGGCGATCATGAAGGCCCCCACCCGGACCTTTTGGGATTACCCATCTTACAAACGCCTTCCTCTATTTCGGTCAAAGACGTTGCGGAAGCTCTATCATCGTTTGAAGAGAGACTGATCGTGGGTTTAGGGGTCGTAACGCTTATCGCTTGGCTGTATCTATTGATGACGGCCGCGTTCCTGCTCTTCGGGGTTCTGTATCGCCGCCATTTGTTTATTAAACCCAGCATGATCGTGGCCCTCTTTTTCCACGTCCAGGTGCAATGGCCCTCCACCCTCTATTGGGAAAAGATCGCCGGCAATATGACGGCGCCGGAGGTTTATTTTTTCCTGGCTCACCTTTTTCCTCTCCTTTTGGTTATCGGTTCCCTTCAGATGGGAGGGGAAACGGCCAAAGAGATTTTCGCCGCCATAACCAACTCAGCCAGGGACATGAAAAGGAAAGAATTGTGGGTCTTTGCCCCCCTGACCCTTATGTCCTTGGGGATTTTGGTCTGGTATTTGTCCGTCGTGCCCTGGGACCAAACGGGTCTATATGCCGTGCTTTTTCGGCCGGAAAACTCCAAACTGGCCAGGGAACAATCTCTCAAACTGCTTTCGAACAAGACCTTGAAATATGCCTACAGCATCTTCAACAGCGCCATTGCACCCGTTCTGGCATGTCTCATCGGGATCAAGGCCCTCAATCACTGGCAGGCAAGGCGCGTCGGCCGGGCGTTTCTGACGATACTTTTATTACTGCCGATACTGATCACGGTGAGTATCACCGGGGCCCGCGGACCTGGAGTCATGATCCTCCTGGCGGTGATATTCGCCGTTTTGTTGGTGAAGGGACTGCCGTTCAGACCCGGAAAGATCGCCTTGATTTTTCTTTTGATCCTAACGTTCCCTGCGGTGCTGCAATTTTTGCGTATAGGTGGGAGTCTTGATCCGTCCGGGGTGACGAACAGCTACAAGGCGATCGTGGAAAGAACGATCGGCTACGGCATGACGGAAGACGCCCAGTGGCATCTCCAATATGTAACGAATCACGGTCTGTGGGGCGTTGCGGGGATAGAGAAGCTGGCCCCCTGGTTCGGTGTTCGACCCGTGGACATCCTGAATGTCGTGGGGAGATATTACCGCCCGGAGGGAGGTACGATCAGCGCCAACGCCGCAACGGTTTTTCTTTATTACGCCTGTTTCGGCTGGATAGCCCTTCCTCTGTGTCTGGTTTTGACCTGGCTTCTCGATCTGGCCCTGATCATTTACAGGCGTATGACCACGGTGATGCTGACCGTCGTCGCCGCCGCCTGCGGCATCGCGGCGGTGAACGTGGTCCACACCTTTTACACGACCGTTTTGGTCACCCACGGTTTCCTGGTGATCCTCATTATCTGTTTTCTCCTCGATCGGGTCATCATGAGTTTGACGGTCTTGACAAAGAAAAGAACGGTCTTGGTCGCCTGATCGCTTCGGATGTAAGATTGGCTGACGAGGTTCCTACAAAAGGCGTGTTCCCTTTCAAGGTGGCCCACCTGACCACGGTCCATGCGGCGGGGGATGTCCGGATCTTCCGGAAAGAGTGTCGCTCCCTGGCGGAGGGCGGCTACGAGGTCGTCCTTATCGCCCCCGGCCAAGGGACGCGGGTGGAGGAGGGGGTCAAGATCCGCGGCGTGCCTCTCGACCCTGCCCGCCGGGTCAAGAGGATGACGGTAGGCCTGGGGACGATCCTGGCGGCGGCCCTCCGAGAGGGGGCGGACCTCTATCACTTCCACGATCCAGAATTGATCCCCGTCGGCATCTTCTTGAAGATCAGGGGTAAGAAGGTCATCTACGATGTCCATGAGGATTATGGTGCCTCTATCCTTGAGGCCGACCGGGATTGGCTGCCGGACTTCTGGAGACGTCTGTTCGCCCGGGGGGTCCGTCTCGCCGAGAGGGTGGGGATGACCTTCTTCGATGCCGCCGTGGCGGCGACGCCGGCCATCGGTGACCTCTTTCCCGCCGCGAAAGTGGCGGTCGCCCGGAATTATCCACTTGCCGGGGAATTATCAGCCACAGGTAGTGTTCCCTATCAGCGGCGGCCCTATCATGTCGTCTATGCCGGGGGTATCTCGGAAAGTCGCGGTATCCGGGAGATGATAGGGGCCATGGCCCTGATGAGAGGGCGTCCCGAAGCGACGCTTTTGCTGGCGGGGGAGTTCAGCCCTCCCGAACTGGAAGGGGAGGTGTTATCCGGAGCGGACATGACGGGCGTTAGATATCTCGGCCTCCTGTCGCGGGAGGAACTCGCCGCGGTCCTGGGTAACTCCCGGGCCGGTCTCGTCCTGTTTCATCCCCTCAAGAACCACGTCGCCGCGCAGCCGAACAAGTTGTTCGAGTACATGTCCGCGGGGATACCGGTCATTGCCTCAGATTTTCCCCTGTGGAGGGAGATCGTCGTAAAGAACGGGGCCGGCCTGCTGGTGGATCCCAAGGACGTGAGGGCCATTGCGGAGGCGATCGGCTGGCTTTTCGACCATCCCGAGGAGGCCCGGCGGATGGGGGAAAACGGGAAAGAGGCGGTAGAAAAAACTTATAATTGGTCTAAAGAGGAGGAGACACTCCTTGGCCTTTACGGTGATCTCCTCCAGGCGTGATGATAACGGTTGGATCCGCCGGATCGGCGAGATTCACCCCCTGACCCGGGAGTTGATGAGGGTCGTGACAGCTTCGAGGGAGGATCGAGACCTTTGAACACCCCCCTTTTCTTCGCTGTCGGTTTTTTTGACTGAAATTTTCGGTTTTGGGGTTTTGGGAATGATGCTTGGCTATCCCGGTGAGAGGTCTGGATGCCTTCTTCGGGGATAACCGTTAATCCATTTTGCCGCCCTGGGGGATGGTTTTTGTTAATTCAGCTTGGTTTTACCTGCTCCGCCTGTCTATTTCCTGTTTCATCCCTATTTTGTGCCTATTCCTGTCTACGAGACAACCAACCTCATGACCTTCATGACATTGAAGGCAAACTGCCGAAACATGGCGTCGATGGCATTGATGAATGAAACAAAAAGAAGGCAAAGCATGAATCGGGGGGGTGGTTCCGGGTCCGGATTTCAACGCGGCTCCCGCGGCGCCTCAGACATGAACCAGTACCGGCATGGCGCGTACGCCTATGGGGGATACCGCGAAACAGCCGCAGACCACCGACACGGGGCCCGGGAAGCGAAACGACAAGGCGCGCCCCGACAAGAGGACGCGGCGACGCGACGGTGAGATAGACGAGGACAACGAGACCGAGGTGACCCCATGACCCAGACGTTCAGCAAGGGCACCCTGTACCAGCTGCCCCTGGAGCTGTTGCAGGCGGACCCCAACCAGCCCCGCAAGACCATGGAGCCCGAGGCGATGGAGGAGCTGACGGCCTCCGTCGCCCGTCACGGCGTCCTGCAGCCGATCCTGTTCCGGATGGACTGGAGCGGCAAGGCCGAGGACCGGGCGAACATCTACGTCGTGGCGGGGGAGAGGCGTGTCGAGGCCGCCCGGCGGGCGGGACTCGTCTCCATCCCCGCCCTGTACGTGGACAGGGACGAGGCGGAGATCGCCCTGGTGGAGAATCTCTTGCGCCAGGACCTCACGGCCGTGGAGGAGGCCGAGGCCCTCCAGCGCCTCAAGGACGAGCAGAAGTATACGGACGAGCAGTTGAGCGGCGTCATCGGCCGTGCCCGGACCACCATCTCGGACATCCTCCTCATCAACCGCCTTCCTGCCGAGATCCGGGACGAGTGCCGGGGTGACCGCAAGGTCTCCAAGAGCGCCCTCATCGAGATCGCCCGCAAGAAGCAGGTCCGGGGCATGCTTAGTGCCTGGGCCAAGTACAAGGAAAGGCAGGCCAAGGCCGCCGCCACCAGAAAGAGAAAGACCACCGCCACCCCGGAGGAACTCATCGACTGGGTGATCAAGGCCAATACCAAGCTCGGCGCCATCGACACCGCCGCCTGGACGGATGAGGAAAAGACCGCCTTCACCGGGGCCCTGGAGGACCTCCGGGAGACCATCGGGGGCCTCCTGGCCGGCCTGGAAAAACGGGGGCAAAACTTTTCGTGAGTCGTCAATTACCGAATGATATCAACTATTTAACCTATGCCGGAGCTCCGGCATACCTGTCGGCGAGGTTACCTCGAAACCCATCCCATCCCGGAGACCCAGATCAACGATCGGCTCTCCAGCCCCTGGTCGGACCTGATACCGAACCACTTGTCCATGAAGAGGCACTTGAAAAGGAGCAGGGGCGGATAGGCGGTATTCCCCTCGTCCTTCTTCCCCACTGGATATCACGCGATGATGATCTCCTCCACCCTATCCCTTAAAGGGGTTGTGCAAGGATCTTAAAACAGAGAAGAACAGATAACTAACCGAAATCATGCAGAACACTGAAATCGGAAACGTCCTGGTCACCGGTGGGTCGGGGTTTTTAGGCATCAATCTCATCCGTCACCTTTTCTCAAAGGGTATAAATCAGATAAAGATCATAGATTTCGCCGACTTCGACTATCCCGACGCGGCGTCGAAAGTGACCTTCATCAAGGGTGACATTCGGGATAAAGAAAAGGTCGACCATGCCATGGCGGGGGTGGATCAGGTAATACACACGGCCGCTGCCCTCCCCCTCTACAGCGAGAGGGAGATCTTCACCACCGACGTGGAGGGGACGCGCAACCTTGTCGAGGCGGCCTATAAACACGGAGTGGAAAGATTTATCCACATCTCTTCCACGGCCGTTTACGGCATCCCGGACCATCATCCCTTGTATGAGGACGACAAGCTTGACGGCGTCGGTCCTTACGGCCGGGCGAAGATAATGGCCGAGGAGATATGCCTTGAATATCGGAAAAAGGGGATGTGCATCCCCATCCTGCGTCCCAAATCTTTCGTCGGCCCCGAAAGGCTGGGGGTTTTTGCCTTGTTTTACGAATGGGCCAAGGAAGGCAGGGGTTTCCCCATGATCGGCGACGGGAAGAACCGCTACCAACTCCTCGACGTGGAGGACCTCTGCGAGGCAATATACCTCTGTATGACCCTCGACCGAAAAATCGTCAACGACACCTTCAACATCGGCGCCAAGGAGTTTGGGACGATGGCCGAGGACTACCAGGCGGTGTTGGATTATGCCGGTTATGGAAAAAAAATCGTCCCCTTCCCCGCCGCGCCGGTTATTGTCGCCCTCAAAATACTCGAGGCCCTAAAGCTTTCACCCCTCTACAAATGGGTCTACGAGACGGCGTCGAAAGATTCCTTCGTCTCCATCGAAAAGGCCGAACGCTTCCTCGGTTTCAAACCGAAATACTCAAACCGGGAGGCCCTCATCCGCAACTACCAGTGGTACCTCGAGAACATAGACAAAATTGAGGGCCAGGTCGGCGTTTCCCATCGCGTGCCATGGAAACAGGGCATCCTCAAGTTTGCAAAGATTTTCTTTTGATTAACTGGTCGATTAACGAAAGTAATCTATGGATACCATTGCGGCGTTCGATTTTGATGGGACCATTACGCGAAAAGACAGCTTTCTCGACTTTCTTCTTTATACCTTCGGAGCTAAATACGTTTTCAAAAGGCTATTTTTCGACAATTTCTTCATTCTCTTGTGTTATTATTTCGGCTTGGCCTCGAACCATAAGGCGAAAGAGCATATTTTCTGTAGCATCTTCAAGGACTATGCCCACAAGGATTTCGAAAATTTGTGTTCAGATTACTCGCTCAATAGAGTAAACGAAATAATTCGTCCGGAAGCAATCTCCAGGATTAAATGGCATCTTGTGCATAAGCACACCTTAGTCCTCATAAGTGCCTCTATAAAGGAATGGATCGCACCCTGGGCCGAACAATACGGTTTCGAGATGGTAATCGCCACCGAGCCCGAAGTAAGGGAAGGGATATTGACGGGAAGGTTCAAGACGAAAAACTGTTATGGCGAAGAAAAAAGAAAAAGATTTTTAGAGATCTATCCCCGGCGGAACTCGTACCTTCTTCTTGTTTACGGAGACAGCAGGGGAGACAAGGCCTTGATGGGGGAAGCGGACAAGGCCTTTTACAGGATTTTTTAGCATGGGGCCCTACATCGAATTATTGAGAATCCACCAATGGACCAAAAACCTTTTCATCTTCTTGCCCCTGTTCTTCTCGTTGAGCTTCTTCGACCCGCATCTTTTGGCGAAGGTATTTTTAGTTTTTTTACTTTTCTCTCTCTTGGCCAGCGCCCAGTATATCTACAACGACTACCGAGACGTCGAAGAGGACAGAAAACATCCTGTCAAGAGAAATCGGCCCCTCGCCTCCGGTCGGGTGTCACCGCGGAAGGCCCTGACGATGTCTCTGGTATTGACGGTGATCTCCTTGGCTGGGCTTCTGAAATTCGGGGAAAAAATAATTTTCTTATCCTTCGGATACCTCCTCATAAATTACCTTTACACGATTAAGCTGAAACACGTAGCGATCATCGATGTTTTTATCATTGCGATCGGTTTTGTCATCAGGATTTTCATCGGGGGATACGCCGCGGGCGTCCAGATCTATCCCTGGATCGTGGTCATGACCTTTCTCCTGGCCCTATTTCTTGGTCTTGGAAAAAGACGGGACGAAGTTTCAGTATTTTTGAATACCGGTCAAAAGACGAGAAAATCTATCGATGGCTACACTGTGAATTTCATAGACGTTAGCATGGTCATCATGGCATCGGTGGTCATTGTCGCCTATCTTATGTACACCTTATCGCCGGATATCGTCGCGAAGTACAAGACGAACCATCTGTATCTTTCTTCTATGTTCGTTATCTTCGGCATTATGAGGTATCTTCAAATGACCATCGTGGAGGAGAAAGCTTGTGATCCGTCCGACATACTAATGGAAGATCGCCTTCTACAAATATCCGTCATCGGTTGGCTGGTCACGATCGGCTTACTGATCTACTAAACCGAAGTCGTGAATATCGCCCTGAAATATTCTTTTTTCGCCTCCGTCGCCACTTTAACCAACATCCTGTCTCAATACGTATCTCTTTTGATTTACGGAGGCCGATTCAGCTTGTACATCGCCATGGCCGTCGGCACCTTGACCGGCCTTTTTGTGAAATATGTTCTTGATAAAAAGTATATTTTTTACTTCCAGGTAGATTCCGCCGCCAAGGACACGGTGAAGTTCCTCTTGTACAGTTTCATGGGGGTCTTCACGACATTGATCTTCTGGGGGACGGAGTTGGCATTCGATTCATTGTTCCGTTCTGAATATGCAAAGTTCATCGGGGCCCTAATAGGTCTGTGCTTCGGTTACTGGACAAAGTTCCATCTAGATAAGAGATTTGTCTTTATCCAATAACGGCACGTGGTTGGCCGTTGTGGTGGATAATTTTTCGGTACATCTGTATGGTTTCTTCAGAAACATTTTCAAAAAAGACAATGCTACCGGTTAAACATACATCAACGCCAAATATCCAGAAAATGATCCGAATTTAATTCACCACGAACTGTGACGGAATGCTAAGTATTTTTAGAATCCTATTCCTGAATAACCAAGTTATTAATAAATACAGGGTTTTCATAAAAATTATCGCCTACTTTTTTTTAATATTTTTCATTTTAAGATACGCGCAAGAAATCCATAATGGTGGAAATAGCTGGAAAACTGGAGATTGGCTGATAAATTACGAGGGAGGTTGGGTCCGCAGAGGCCTTATAGGTCAGGGGCTCTATAATTTGTCCGCGGTGTTGGGCGTGAACCTGCTATGGTCTGCGTTTTTCCTTCAGAGCTTGATATATTTTTTTATAGCCTATTTGGTACTAAAATTATATTTCTCAGCGGAGAGGGAAGTTTCCTCACTCGCGATTATTTTTTCTCCAGCGTTTATTTTTCTCTTCCCTTTCAACGACTTTCAGGGCGGTTTTCGAAAAGAAATAATCGTCTTTCTATCATTTTGCTTGCTTGCTGTCGGGTTGATGAAGGGGCATTTCAATCAAAGATATCTCGTTCTATCATTAATATTATATATAATTGCCGTATTCTCCCATGAAATTGCTGCATTTTGCCTCGTTTTCTTTCTTTATCTGTTGTTTGAATCTAAAACATTCGACCCGACCAAAAAAGGTATAATAAGATTCTACCTTATATGTTTTTCCATCGCTGGCGTGAGTGGCCTCACTTTTTCCGTCTTATATCCTGGCACTGTCGACACATCCAATGCAATCTGTGAATCCATCAAAATTCTTGGGTTAAATCAAGATATCTGTGAGGGTTCTATTGACTCGTTGAAATACGATCTCAGCTATGGGTCAGCAGAAGTAATCAAGCGACTCCCTCAATATTTGCGTTTTTATCCGATTCTGATTATATTGTCTATGATTCCAGTTTTTTTAACGGATTGGTGGAAAAAAAGGCTGCTGTTAATTTTGAGCGGATTTATTTCGATGATCCCGCTTTTTATCATTGCCATAGATTGGGGAAGGTTTATACACGTTTACATTTTCATGACCTTCGTTTTCTTGCTGTTTGATTCCTGCAACAACTTCATAGAATTCAAAAAGCTTCCTTTGGGTTTTGTTTTAATGTATGTATGCTTATGGGGTATCGCCCATGCTGATACTCATTTACCATCATTGATAAAATATTAAAGTTTTCACTCGAAAATACACCTCTAATATGTTGATCTAATTATATTAGGTAATTGATCCCATTTTGGCACCTATGTTAAGGGTGCCTTATGGACTTAAACGCTTATTATGATTTGGTTAGCAGTGAGAGCAAGGCTCGAAAATATCTGCTGGGAAAATGCTTTAAGAACCATCAGAGGTATTGCCCCCGTTGCAAGTGCCGTAAGCTGTACAAACTGGCCGATGAGAGATACCGTTGCTCTCGTTGTGCCTAAACCTTCTGTCAATGATCGGCCCTATAGAGCCATTCTGTGATCGCCGCGATGGGGCCGGGTGCGGGTCCCCTCTTTGCCAATGTAATTGATGACCTTACCCTGGGAGGAGCTTTACGGGGAAAAGCCCTTATTTACTCGTTTTTCCCGGCGGGTCCAAAGTTTCCCCCGCCGGGGGGTGTTTTTGGGAAAACGGGCCGTTTGGGCCCAAAAATCCCCCCCTTAAAAACGGCACGAAAGCTCCGTATTATGAGCATATTACAAGTGCCATATTAGATCAAAACCGGGCTGACGCAAAGGTATGCCGGAGCTCCGGCATAGGTAAACTATTTGAATTCATTTAGGAATCGGCGATGGGCAAAAAATTTTCCCGCCGTTTTCCCCCTCCCGGGGGCGGGACCGAAATGACCCCCGGTGCCCCGGCGCCGGGCCAGGGGAAACGCGACGGCGGGACAGTCGCCCCAAGAAGGGATCTCGACACGGCGGACCGGACCTCCGGGGGCGGGCAGGCCATACGTCTTTACTCGACAACTCGCGGCGGGAGATGGACAGAATTCCGGGAGGTGGCGGTCCGCAAACCCTTGCCTGACGAGAATTTCGGGCCCTCAAAATCCCGGAAGCCACGCCACGACAGGAAATTTTTTCAATTTTGCCGATTCGTCAATGATATCATATGGCTAACCTGTATCGGAACTCCGATACTCCTCCCTCGGCCGGCCTGTAGACCGGGATCGGAACCGTAGGAGAAACGAAAACATAAACGAACCAACGATACGACCAGATAGACAATCCGCCTCCTGGAACCCGAGCATAAAAAATCCCCTGCCGCTGGTTAGCCCATGGCCGACGAAAACATCATAATCATCGAACCGGGCCGCACCGAGAAAAATTACTGGGCCGACCTCTGGCGGTTCCGGGAACTTTTTATCGTTCTCGCCTGGAGGGACCTGGCGGTGCGTTACAAACAGACGGCGATCGGGGTCCTCTGGGCGGTCCTGCGCCCCTTTCTCACGATGGTGGTCTTCACCGTCATCTTCGGCCGCATCGCCAAACTCCCCAGCGACGGAAACGCCCCCTACGCCCTTCTCGTCTTCGCCGCCATGCTGCCCTGGTCCCTCTTCGCCAACGCCCTGGCCGAGGCCTCCAACAGCCTCATCAACAACGCCAATCTCATCGGCAAGATCTATTTCCCCCGCCTGATCATCCCCCTGGCGACACTGGTGACGGCCTTCGTCGACTTTGTCATCAGCTTGGCGATCCTTCTGGCCATGATGCTCTTCTACCGTTTCACCCCCGGCTGGCAGATCCTCCTCCTGCCCGCTTTCATCCTGTTGGCCCTCCTGGCCAGCCTCGGCCCCGGCCTCTGGATCACCGCCCTGAACGTCAAATACCGGGATTTTCGTTACGTCATCCCCTTCGTCGTCCAGTTCGGCCTCTACATATCCCCCGTCGGGTTCAGCAGTGCCGTCATCCCCGACAACTGGCGCCTCATCTACAGCCTCAACCCCATGGTGGGGGTCATCGACGGTTTCCGCTGGTGTCTCCTGGGGGGAAACAGCCCCCTGTACCTCCCCGGCTTCCTCCTGAGCCTGGTGATCACCGCCTTCTTCCTCTGGCTGGGTCTGGGCCGCTTCCGGAAGACGGAAAAGGACTTCGCCGACCTGATCTGAGACCATGTCCGATATCGTCATCAAGGCCGAACATCTGGGCAAGCGCTACGTCATCGGTCACCAGACCGCCGGGGGCACAACCTTCCGTGAGGCCCTCGTCCGCAACGTCCGGGAACTATGGAACAAGACGCGGGACCTGGCGAGGGGTAAGCCTATCATCCAGGGGGACAGGCAGGAAGAGGTCTGGGCCCTGAAGGACGTCGGTTTCGAGATCGAACGCGGCGAGGCCGTAGGGATCATCGGCCGCAACGGCGCCGGCAAGAGCACCCTTTTGAAGATCTTGAGCCGCATCACCGAGCCCACGGAGGGACGGGTAACGATCCGGGGCCGGGTGGCGAGCCTCCTGGAGGTGGGCACGGGATTCCACTCGGAGCTCACGGGCCGGGAGAACATCTACCTCAACGGGACGATCCTCGGCATGACCCGCGCCGAGATCAGAAAGAAGTTCGACGAGATCGTCGCCTTCGCCGAGGTGGAGAAATACCTCGACACCCCCGTGAAGCGCTACTCCAGCGGGATGTACGTGCGGTTGGGGTTCGCCGTCGCCGCTCACCGGGACCCCGACATCCTCCTCGTGGACGAGGTCCTGGCCGTGGGGGACGCCCAGTTCTACACGAAATGCACGAACAAAATGAACGAGATCAGGGAAAAGGGGACCACGATCCTCCTGGTCTCCCACAACATGTGGCTGATCCAGACGGTCTGCGAACGGGTTTTTCTTATCGACGAAGGGAGGATTCTGAGGGTGGGCGACCCCTTCCCGGTTATCCAAGATTACTACGGCCTCCAGGAACAGGCGGCGGAAAAAGACTCTTTAGAGGAAGAAAAAGCCGTCGTCATCGGCTTCGCCGAGGTGAGGGACCCGAACGGCAACCCCGTAAAAGAGACCTTGCCCGATGGCGGTTTGGTGATTGCCGCCCTCTACCAGTGTCGTCAGGAGGGATTCCGCGGTCACTTTTTCCTGCGGGTGACGACCCCGGACGGTTTCCCCCTCTACACGGCCTACAGCAAACCCAGAACGTTCACGTCCGGCCGTGGCGCCACGGAGGCCTTTATCCCTTCCTTTTCCCTCCTGGAGGGCGAATACCGGATCTGGGTCGGTGTCTGCGGTCTCGACAAGGAAAAGGAGAAAGTATCGGAGCGGATGCTGAAGATAGACGTCCTGGCGGACCCAGGTTATCCCGACCCCAAATTCGGAAAATTTTTCAATAAGGTGATCTGGAAGGACGACGGGGTTGGGTAACCCCGCGACCCCGGGCGTCAAAATTGCACGTCAATATCTTCGGCAGACCTTGAAAATACTCTACATCACACCTGAATACCCCTTGCCGAACCCCAGCGGCGGGATCGCGGGCTATCTGCGCGACATTGCCCGGGAAACGGCGCGGAGGGGGCATGAGGTGAAAATAATCTGTCAGGACGAGGCCTACGCCGGGGAAGGGGCGGTTCACATAGATTTCGATGAGGGCGTCGAAATCCACTACGTGTCCAAGTCACTCATGGGAACCCTGGCCAAGGTCCTGGAAACCCCCAGACTGCGCCGTCTCTTCCGGTTTGCCATCCCCGACCTTGTCCCGCTGATTCCGCCGTTGACCGCTTTTTGCTACTGGCGGCGCCTGCGGCGTCAGTGGAGACCTGACATCATCGAGACCTTTGACTGGAAGGCGACGGGTTTGCTCTTCGCCCTCTTCGAGGGAGGCATCCCCGTGGTTTTCCGGGGAGGAGGCCATTGCAAGGCCTTGATCCCCTACAACGACCTCCCCTGGAACCACTTCTTTGAATCCCAGCACCGTCTCGAACGGTGGACCGCCAGGGCCTCTACCCTCCTGGTACCCTGCTCCGAGCTCTTAGGCGAAGACGAGGCGAGGGATTTCCAGATCCCAAAGGAAAAGATCCTGCCGGTGCCGAACTGTGTCTCCCTTATCAGGACGGGCGATCCCGGCGGCGATCCTTCGGGAAGGGGAACCACAAAGGTCGCCTTCGTGGGGAGACTCGAACTGCGCAAGGGCATCGATCTCCTGGTCAAGGCCGCCGAACGCCTCTATGTAAAGTACCCCGAGGTCGATTACTATCTCGTCGGCAGGATAGACAAAGACCCCTTTCAGTTCCTGAACACAAAAGGGCCGGGAAGGGGGGTAAGGGAAAAGATACACCTGACGGGGCCGATACCCCGGGATAAGGTTTACGATACCCTCGCCGGGTGTGATTTCGCCGTTTTTCCCTCCCGATACGAACCTTTCGGTAACGTGGCCCTCGAGGCCATGGCCTGCGGCCTACCCGTCATCGTCAGCGACCGGGGGGGGTGGAGGGAGGCCGTGGAAGACGGCGAGACGGGTTTCGTCTGCCGCGCCGGTGACGTCGACTCCCTGAGAGAAGCGATGGAAAGGATGATCCTCCTTTCTCGAGAAAAGAGAGTGGATATGGGACGCCGGGGACGGGAACGGGTAGTGAGAGACTATTCCGCCCGGGCCGTGGCGGACCGGATGATCGCCATCTACGAGAAACTGACGCCGGGCGGAAGCACGACCTATAAGGGGATGGGGCCATGAAAGCGCCCCGGGTCAGCGTCGTCATGAGCGTCTATAACGATGAGCGCTACGTGAAGGCGGCGGTGGAGAGCATTCTCCACCAGACCTTTCGGGATTTCGAGTTCATCATCGTCAACGACGGCTCCACGGACGGCACGCGGGAGATCCTTTCGTCTTTCCATGATGGACGGATCCAGGTCTTCGACCAGGAAAACCGGGGCTTGACGGCCTCTTTAAATCGCGGTCTCGCCCTGGCGCGGGGGGAGTACATAGCCCGCATGGACGGTGACGACGTCTCGATGCCGGAACGCTTCGCCCGGGAGGTGACCTTTCTCGACGAAAACCCCTCGATCGGACTGGTGGGCACCTTTGCCTATCGCATGGACAACCGCGGACGGCGGGTCAATCTCTATACCTACAAGACCGACCCGGCGGAAATCCGGGAAAACCTGTGGGTGGACTGCCCCTTCTGTCATTCCGCCGTCATGTACCGGAAGGCCTGTATCGATACGGTGGGTGGTTACCGCCAAAGGATCGGCCCGGCGGAGGACCTGGACCTGTGGTTTCGGATCACCGAACACTTCGACGGGGCGAACATCCCGGAACCGCTCCATTCTTTCCGCATCGACCCCCTGGGAGTGACGGTGGAGAAACGCTTCGATCAACTTCGGGCCGGACGTCTCGTCCGCCTTCTCGCCGAAAAGAGGAGGGAAACAGGTCACGACCCCCTGGACGACTGGACGGAAGAAGAGCTGAACGAGACCCTGGAAGAACTTTATCCAAAGACTTTGGAGAACATAAGGGCCGTAAATCTTGCCAACGCCATCTACCTGGCCGAGGTCTTTTACGTGACGGGCGACCTCCGGGAATCGGCCCGCTGGTTGTACCGCTATCTAAAGGGCAAACCCGCGGATACCCGGGGCTGGAAGCTTTTCTTCAAACTGGCTGCGGGGACCGCCCTGCCCCCGTCGGTGTTGACGAAGATCAAAAGGCTGCGGCACCCATAACCGCCTCAACCATGAAAAGGGTCCTCTTCGTCACCCCCTACAATCCTTTCACCTTACCGCGCGGCGCCGCCTCCCAGAGTGTGTTCTATCGTCTTGTTAACCTGTCCCGGATCGCCGAGGTCCATCTCGTGACCTTTTCTTTCTCTGCACCGCCACAAGAGGAAACGGCGTTGCCGAATGTTTTCAGGTATTTTGTTCCCTACCCTCCCTACGGCGATGAAAATCATTCCCTGGTGGCTCGCATGGTGCGCCTTATTTCGGGCCGCCTTCCCCTGTTTTCACGCATCGAGGTTCTCTCCGGGGCCCTGGGAAGAAAAATACGCGACCTCGCCGCCGATAAGACCTTCGATCTCATCCATATCGACGATGTCGTCATCGGCCCCGTAGCCGCCCATTGCCCAAAAGATGTCAAGAAGATCCATTTTTTTCACAACGTCCTGACCAACCAGTACCGTAATATCTACCGGGGGCGCAGCAATCCCCGGACCCGCCTGGCGTCTTATATCGAGTACCTCCACATCAGGCGTTATGAGGGAAAAATCTTTCAAGACATTGAAACCGCCGTCGTGCTGACGGCGGACGAAGCGGCCGTGGCCGAAAAGCTCAACCCCCGGTCTCGGATCGTCGAGATTCCCCTGGAAATCGACACACAGGAATACACCCCGGCCCCCGAAAAAATAGAGGAAAACCGCCTTGTTATGACGGGGACCATGAGTTATGACCCGAACCATGAAGGGGCCGTTTATTTTATCAAGAAGATCCTGCCTTTGATCCGTCTGGAGGTTCCTGCGGCGACCTTTTGGGCCGTGGGGATGAATCCCCGCCCGGAACTCCTGGCCCTAAAGGGCGATCGTGTTTTCATAACCGGCCGTGTGGCGGACATAAAAGATGAGTTGAACAAGGCGGCGGTGATCGTCGTTCCCCTCCTCGCGGGGGGGGGTATGCGTTTCAAGATCCTCGAGGCCTTTGCCCTCGCCAAGGCCGTGGTCTCCACCCCCGTGGGCGCCGAAGGGATCCGCTACAAAGAGGGCCGGGATATTCTCATCGCCCGCAGTGACGAAGATTTCGCCCGTCAGGTTTGCGGTCTTCTGAAGAACCCGGACAGGGCCCTCAGCTGCGGCGAAAACGCCCGCCGCCTCGTCCGGGAAAAATACGACCGCGCCGTCGTCGGTCGGCAATGGCGGCATCTGTACGAAGAGATACTGGGATCGTGATGGGTCTCATCGATTTTCACGCGGTCCATCCAAGAAAAAGTGACCAATTAGTCGTTTGAACGACCGGAAAGGACCGATGACTGACAACGTCAAAAATCCGCAAACCATTGCCAGGGACGCTCGTCCTCCCCGATCTTCATCAGGGCGACACAGTTCGGACGCCGCGGCTGGAGGCGTCTGATCACGAAGAGGAGATAGGCAACGGCCTTTTCCAGACCCTTGCGAGCCGTGCCGAAGACCGGTTTTTCGACCTCGGAAGCTCCGTAGAGCCGGTAGGAGGGATAGGTCATAACGTGGCGGATGACCTTTCTCACATTCGGGTGCACGGCGTCGTGAAAGGCCACCACCCCACCCACGTCGAGCATCTTGTTAACATAGAAGAAATCGACGAGGGTGTGATCGAAGGAATGCCAGCCGTCGATAAAGGCAAATTGAACGCGCTGCCCCCGGCGCAGCAAATCGGGCAAGGCAAGCTCAGAGGGTGATTCCCATACTTCCAGGAGAGAACCGTATCCACAGCGTTCGAGATTGTGTATCCCCAACCCAAATCTGTCCAGCTCATTATTCTCCTTTTTTCGGATCGGCCCGAGGTCGATGGCGATGTGTCTCGTCCCCCCGGTTTCTTTCAAGGCCCCACAGATGAAAAGGGAAGAAACGCCGAAGGCCACACCTACTTCCACGGAAACACCTGGTCTGATATCTCTAATTATTTTTTCGAGGAAAATACCTTCAGATAGCGATATTTGGCTGTTTATGGGGATGACGGCACCGTCCGGTCCTTCCATGGTGCCGCTTCTAATGAGTTTTTCGGCGTATGAGCGCATGGGTTTTATTCTCTCTTCGCTTTTTTAAAGTGACTCACGTCATCCGCCCTCTGGGAAGAAAAAGACGGTAAATAGTCTTTCAGACTGGTAAGGAGGGCCAAACCCGCCACCTCGTGACCCCGCGGACTCCAGTGGCCCTCGTCCTGAACGAAAACCGCCTCTCCCTTCCCATGGGCCTCCCAGACGGCGGCGGCAACGCCATCCAGAAAAACCAACCCCGTGTCTTTGCTGATCTTCCTGAAATCGCCGTAAAACGGTTCCAAACGGTCGGCTACGAAGACAAAAACGGGCACCTTCCCCGAACGCTCCTTGATCTTTTTGAATACTTTGGCGGTCACTACCTTGGCCGCCTCGTATTTTTGATGAACGCCTTTACTGTTCTGGATTTCAACTTCCACGCTTTTACACCCCTCGAATTGTGCCAAGGCGAGGTCCCAGCGGTGAAAGAGAAATGAGAAAAAACGGGAGTGCGAAACCAGCCAAGTCCTCAAACTCGGTACACAGCCGGGTGTCTTGTAGAAAAGTTCCCCCTTTTCGTTCAGGTAAGGTCTCCTCATCCGCTGATTGTTTATGATGCTCAAGCTCTCCAATTCATAAGAATTATTAATGAAATCATTGGTACACAACTGCATCAGCAACAGGTCGGGTTTTATCATGTCTATAAATTCGTCGAGGATCATGAACTCTTGAAGATTTCCGTAACCTATGGCGCCATAGGCGAAAATTTCCACAGGCAACGCCTTCCTGAGAAACGCATAATAGGTCTCTTTATCCCCAACCTCGAGGGCGTGGGTGAAAGAATCTCCCACGATCAGGATACGGTATCGGCGGCCGGTGTCATGGATGTCGCCTGAGGCACGAAATCCCCATTTGCCGGTGCTTCCTGAAGCGAGGTACGCTTTGCCCCTCTCGTCACGCCTTAAGTACCGGAAGTGGAAATACTCCCGAGCCCGCCAACCCAACCTTTCATCACGGACGACACTTTCCCCCGCGTCCCTGTCATCGAAGAAGGCCCTGTTGTACCGGGCGTAGTGATAGGCTCTCGTGAGGATCACTTGAGCACACGAAGAGGAGGATGCTCACGAAAAGCAGAAGCAGCTTAGGGAAAACACCGCCTCGATGATATACTTTCACGTCTCTGCGAAACCCGAAAAAGAAACCGGCATCCACAAACACAGAGTAATCGTCTTTCCCTTTGCACCATTTTCGTGAAATGACAAGAAAAAACACAAGATCGATGAAGGACTACTTTTCGTCAGCCCCATGAAAATCCTTTTCAGCGGCCATCACAACCCCCACTTCCACACGATCACCGAGTATCTCGAACGGGCCATCGTCGCCGAGGGGCACGAGCTGACGGTTTTTGAAGACCGTCGGCACGTCATCCCCGGAAGGTTGCGGAAAAGGTCACCTTTTCTGAACAGGTTCGACCTCCACCTGATCAACAGGATTTTCATCGCTCGCGCCCGCAGATCCAGACCCGAGATCGCCATCGTGACAGGTGGCCACCGGATAAAGGCAGAGTCGGTGGTCACCCTGAAGAGAATGGGCATCCGGTGCGTCCTCTGGACCATCGATCCCCCACGCATCTTTGCCCCTATTATCGCCGTCGCCCCCTATTACGACCACATCTTCTGCCAGGGTACCGAGGCGATAGAGCTCCTGGAGGCGGCGGGGATACACGGGGCCCGGTGGCTCCCCATGGCCTGCGACCCCGAGTTTCACCACCCCGTGCCCTGCTCGGAGGAGGACAAGAAAAGATACGGAAGCGACGTGGTTTTTGTCGGTTCTTACTATCCCGTGCGGGCCGCCCTTTTCGAGAGGTTGGTGGGCTTCGACCTGGCGATCTGGGGCCCGGGCTGGGACGCCCTGCCTCCCTCGTCGCCCTTGAGGAAGCACCTGCGGGGGAGACACACCCGACCCGAGGAGTGGTTGAAGATCTACAGCGCCTCCAAGATCGTCCTGTCCACCCATTACCAAGACCCGGAGGGCAGATTCCCGGTCTACCAGGCCAGCCCCCGGGTCTTCGAGATCCTGGCCTGCGGGGCCTTCCAACTCTGCGACGACCAGTACGACGTCTTCCGTCTCTTTCAGGATGGGCGGGATCTGGTGCGGTTTACCGATGCCGAGGATTTGGTAAACAAAGTGACTTATTACCTCTCCCAAGACCGGGAACGCCGTAAAATAGCTACCCAGGGCAGACAGACCGTTTTGAGTCACCACACCTATCGTCATCGTATCCGCGAAGTCCTCCGACACATATGCAACCCCGATGAATCTTGAATACCCCAAGAATAGTTGTCCAAACCCGATCAAAGTGGTTCATGCCGTTGAGGATCTGAAAATCGGCGGCATGGAAAGGGTCATCGCGTCCATCGTGACCGGCCTCGATAGAAACAGGTTCGATACCCGGGTCTTGTGCCTGACCAGGGGTGGAGCGGTCGCTGACGACTTGTCCCGGCAAGGAGTGAATCTAACCGTTCTCGGTATTGACAATTATCACCGACCAAGTCAAATCTTCCGTCTTTTCCGTTGGCTGAAACGGGAAAGATGCCATATTCTACACTGCCATGGTTATTTCGCCGGCGTCGCCGGGCGAGTCGCGGGACTCTTGGCTCGCATCCCCCATATGGTTCTTCACGTCCACAGCCCCTATTTGGACTACCAAAAGAAACATCTCATTATGGAAAAAGCCCTGTCTCACTGGACCGACAAGATCGTATGCGTCTCTCGGGCCGTTCAAGATTGGGTATTGAGGGCCGAAGAAATCGACAAGGGAAAAACCGTCATTATCTATAACGGAGTAAAGTCCTCATTTACTGATACAGCCTTAATATCTTCGAACGACTTAAAAGATCGTTTTCAAATACCGAAACAGGATACCATCTTTTCCATCATCGCCTCACTGACCGCCAACAAAGGCCATGAGGTCTTGCTGGAAGCATTCAAGATCGTATCGGACTCATGTAGGGACACGACACTCATGATCATAGGCGGCGGGCCCATGAGGGAAAAACTTGATGAAAAAGCTCGAAGACTGAAAATAGATCGAAAGGTCGTTTTCACCGGCGAACAAAAAAATATCCATGATTTACTCCATATAGCGGACATTTGTTTACTACCGTCTCAATTCCGGGAAGGCCTTGGCTTGGCTCTTGTCGAAGCCATGTCCAGAGGTCTGCCCCTTATAGGAACAGATGTGGGCGGCATACCCGAGGTGATTTCTCAGGGCGTAAACGGTCTCCTTGTCGCCCCAGGCGATGCGGAAGCCCTTGCCCATGCCATGCTGACACTGGCGAGGGATCATGCGTTGAGGAAGAAAATGGGAGCAGCGAGCAGAATGATCTACGAAGAAAAGTTTACCCATGACAAGATGATTAAAGAAATCCGAGCTCTCTATGACGGTCTCCTCGGATAAAGACCGCGTATCATTGAAACGACGGAATATTCTTTATTTCTCTTCTTTCGGCCACCTCCGCTGGGGGGGGCAGAAGAGCCTCTTTTACCTCGCCACCCGTCTGGACGGAACAAGATACCGCCCCGTCGTGGTGGTCCCGACGGACGAAGAACTCGCCGCGGAACTGAGAAAACGGGACATAGAGGTCGTTGTTTTCCCTTTGCCGCCCTTGCTGGGGGGGTCACCTTTACCTGCCTTAAAGACGATCCGGCGACTGACGCGGCTGATCGAGGAAAAACAGATCTCCCTTCTCCACACGGACGGGCCGCGGAACACCCTCTACGCCGCCCTGGCCGCGAGAGCGAGGTCTCTCCCCCTCGTCTGGCATATCCGCTCTTCCGACAAAGACAAGTTTGATAATCTTCTCATCCCCCTGTGCGACAGGGTCATCCTTGTGGCCGAGGCCCTCCGGAATCGTTTCTCACCGCGGTGTTGGGAGAAAAAATTCGTCACTATTCACAACGGGATCGACCTGGCGGAATTCGACCACACCCCCAGTGCCTCCCTCTGCCAGCACTACGGAATCTCCCCCGAAACGATCATTATCGGCTCTTTTGCCCGCATCGAGGCCATGAAGGGCCAACTTACCCTCATCGAGGCATGTGACGCCCTCAAGGATCTCTTCGCCTTCAAACTCGTCCTGTTCGGCGAGATCCACGATGCCGATTACTACCGCACCTGCCGGGAAACGGTGGAGAGGCTCAATCTCCAAGAACACGTGATCTTCGGGGGTCACCGGGAAGATGCCGCCCCTTACATAAAAGGGGTCGACATCGTTGTTTTGAATTCACCTTTTGCCGAGGCCTTCCCCCGCGTCATCATCGAGGCCATGGCCGCGGCCAAACCGGTCATCGCCACCGACGTCGGCGGCTGCCGGGAGGCGGTCGAAGACGGCGTCACGGGTTTTATCATCCCGCCCGGCAATCGGATGGCATTGCGCGACCGAATACAAAAACTGGCCCTGGATCCTTCCCTGCGGAACCGTTTCGGCCGGAAGGGAAGGCAAAGGGCGGAAAGACTCTTCTCCCTCGAGATCAACATTCGTAAAACGGTAGAGGTATACGAAGGACTCATCTGAGTTTTCCATTCCGGTTATTAAAGGCAAATCGTTGGAGGTTCATGGGCGTCGCCCCTGACATGAAGGTCAGAAAGGCCCTGCAAATTTTTTATCTGAGAATCAGGGCCACCCTATTGACCTTTCCGGAAATTTTTCGGAAACGTAAAACAACTTCGATACCTGACAATTTTAACAATATCCTCTTCATCAGACCGGACAGGATCGGCGATATGGTCCTTTCCACCCCCGCTTTCGCGGCTCTCAAGGCAAAATGGCCCCAGGCGCATCTCACCGTCCTGGCCTCTCCCGACAATGCCGCAGTCCTGAAGAACAACCCCCATGTGGACGAGGTCGTCATCTATTCCCAGGAGGCCACGTTTTCGGAGCGACAAGATGTTTTGCGGGGCCTCCGGGGGCGTTTCTTCGACCTGGCCGTGGATCCCTCCGACGATTACGAGTTGCGGACCGCCTGGTTGGCGCGGCGAAGTGGCGCCGCCACCCGCATCGGCTACAGCGGCGGCGGTCGCGAGGTCTTTTTCAACGGCCCCGTCTTGGATCCGCGCCCCGGAAGGCATTTCGTCGACACGGCCCTCGATCTACTGGCTCAAATCGGCTGCCCGGCGGCGGATCGTCAACCTCGGATCTTTCTCTCCGCAGACGAGCGGGACCGGGCGGAAGTATGGCTGAAGGAAAGGGGGCTCGGCGCCGATCCCATCCTCGGTGTCCACCCCGGCGCCCACTACGAGACGCAGCGCTGGCCCCTGGAATATTACACCGCACTGGCGCGGTTAATACGTGAAAAGGGGGACATGGACGTCATTGTCTTCGGCATGCCGAAGGAAATCAATGACTTGAAATTTATCGGCGAGGGAAACGAAGATCGTGTCCATCTGTTCGCGGTAAGTGACTTGAGGAATTTTTTGGCCCTTCTCGCCCGTTGCCGCCTCCTGGTATGCAATAATTCCGGCCCCCTCCATTGCGCGACGGCCCTCGGCATCCCCACGGTGTCTTTCATGGGACCGACGGACCGGGACCGCTGGTATCCCATCGGCGATGACCACATCGTCCTGAGGAGGGACGATCTGCCCTGTATCGGCTGCGGCCGCGGATCCTGCCCCATCAAGACCCATGAGTGCATGAGGTCGATCAAACCAGCAAAAGTTTTTAAAATAACAAATAGTTTCTTTAACCGGTGAAAGTACGTACCAGATCGACCACAACAGGGGTATTAGTATTAGGGAGGCATAGAGTTCGTGTTGAAGCAATTGATCGATTTCAAACTCACACCGAAAGGACCGACCATAATTTTCTTGGTGCCCCTTTTTGAACCCTAATCTTATCCCTTGCCCCTACTGTTGTTCTCCCGGACATCCCAAGTTCGTCTACGCCGGGAAAAATTACTTTCATTGCCACCGGTGCGATCTGATTTTTTCCCCCCTTTCCAAGGAAGACGTCGAGGCGTCGATCCGCCACTACCGAGATTGTTATTACGATGCCTCCGCAGACGATCAGCTCAGTCCGCCGCGCCTGGAAATCCATGAGAAAATCCTCGATCTGCTCGAGAAGGCGAGGGAGCCCGGCACTCTTCTCGATGTGGGCTGCGGCCGCGGGGCTTTTCTGCGGGCCGCGGCGCGGCGGGGATGGGCGGCCCAGGGGATCGACCCCTCCCTTGACTCGATTCGTGAGGCAGCAACGGTTTTGAAAGGATGCGTATTTTGCACGACCCTGAACGACTTTGACCCCCCGGGCATCTATGAAGTGGTGACCATGATCAATGTCCTGGACCATCTCCCCGACGTACGCCAGGCCGTTACCCGCGCCGCCGCCTTGCTCCAGGACGGCGGTTTTCTCTACCTGCGTGTTCCCAACGCCCTCTTCCACACTTCCTTATTCCGTCTCGCCTCCACGGCCCGGATCTTATGGCCCCTTCGTCACTTCTGTATTTTTCATCAATGCTCCCTGACCCCCCGTTTCCTCCGCGGACTCATCCATGATGCGGGTCTGACGACCATGACCATCAAAAACGCCCCCCTGGCTGGGGGGTACCGATCCCGGGGGGCCGACGCCGCATCGCGTCCCGCCGCGGTTCTCGATCGGAGTGTTTATGCCGTCGCCCGCCTCGGGGAGATCATCTCCCGGGGGTGGATCCTGATCGGGCCGTCCCTGGAGGTCCTTGCCGCCAAGGACACGGACCGGAACCGATGAAGATCCTTTTCATTTCCGACGTTTCCATCCATCAGGTGATCGGGGGGGCCGAGCGGGTCCTCTACGAGCAGGCCGTGGGTTTGCGGCGCCTGGGACACGAGGTGCACGTCATGACGAGGCGCCTGGATACGCATGAGGCCCTGGCGGATGATATCTGCGGGGTCCGTGAGTGGCGCTATGATGTCAAAGCACAAAATCCCTTGTCCTTTCTTCTTACTACACTTTTCAACGGCGCCCGCCTCTTCAGGGACCTCGAAAAAAGGGTGGGTTTCGACGCCGTCAACGCCCATCAACCCTTCTCTGCCTGGGCGGCCCTCCGCGGGGGGTTGGGCAAAAGGCCCTTTGTCTATACCTGTCACTCCCTCTCCTTCGAGGAATACCTTTCGCGCCGCCGTGCCCTGGGCCGACGGCAAAGAATTCTCGATACCATCAATGTCCATCTCCGGAAAAAGATCGAAAAAACCGTCCTTAAGAAGGCCGCGGGGATCATCGTCCTGAGTTCCTTCACGAAGGAAAAACTGCGCGCGGTCTACGGCATCGATGAGGGAAAGGTTGCGATCGTCCCGGGGGGTGTCGATCTCGGGCGTTTTCACCCGGCCGCGCCGGAGGATCGCACGGAGATCCGCCGGCGCCTGGGGCTCCCGACAGACCGCCTCGTCCTGTTGACGGTCCGCAACCTCGTCCCCCGCATGGGCCTGGAGAACCTCATCACCGCCATGGGGGATGTCGTCAGGTCCGTACCCGCAGCCATCCTCGTTATCGGCGGCACCGGACCCCTGCGGGAAGGCCTCGTCCGCCTCCGGGACGACTTGGGGTTGACGCCGCACATCCGCTTTGCCGGTTTCATCCCGGAAGAGGACCTTCCCGACTACTACCGTGCAGCGGACCTGTTCGTCCTGCCTACGGTGGAGCTGGAGGGCTTCGGCCTGGTGACCCTTGAGGCCCTGGCCTCAGGCACCCCCGTCCTGGGCACGCCCGTCGGCGGGACGAGGGAGATCCTCCAGGGTAACGCCCCCGGCCGTCTCTTTAGAGACACGACGCCCAGCGCCATGGCGGAGCTGATCATCCAAGAGGCCGTTCTTCTTGTCAAGGAACCCGGACGAAGGGAGGAGCTTTCCCGGGTATGTCGGGCCTTCACGGAGCGAAACTACGGCTGGGAGCGAAACGTCGCCGCCACGGAAAGGCTCCTCGCGGAACTGAGGGTGGGATTGACGGGGAAAAGGGACAAGGCGGTGTAAAGGCATGTGCGGCATCTGCGGCAAGGTCGATTTCACCGGCGGCGCGGTGGAACGGGGGCTCATAGGGGCCATGGCGGGGCGTCTCGTCCACCGGGGGCGGGACGACGGCGGCCTTTACACCTGGCGGGGGGGAGACGACGCCTGCGGCCTCGGCCATCGCCGCCTGAGCATCATCGACCTGTCGGCGGCGGGGCGTCAGCCCATGGCCAACGAGGACCGCTCGCTGTGGCTCGTCTACAACGGGGAGATCTACAATTTCGCCCTTCTCCGGCGGGAGCTCGAGGCGAAGGGCCACCGCTTCTCCTCCCGGACGGACGGCGAGGTGATCCTCCACCTCTTCGAGGAAGAGGGGCCGTCCGCCCTGACCCGCCTGGAGGGGATGTTCGCCCTGGCCCTCTGGTCGGAGGGGGACCGGCGCCTCCTCCTGGCCCGGGACCCCGTGGGGATCAAGCCCCTCGTCTACTTCGCCGACGGCCGGCGCCTCGTCTTCGCCTCGGAGATCAAGGCCCTCCTCGCCGACCCCGACGTCCCCAAAGAGATCGACCCCGAGGCGGTCGATCTCTACCTCAGCCTCAACTACATCCCCGCCCCCTGGACGATCCTGCGGGGGGTCAGGAAGCTGCCGCCCGGCCACTACCTGTCCTTTGACCGGGACGGGGTGGACATCGTGCCCTATTGGGACGTCGCGACGGCTTCGCCGGAGGATACCGTACCCCCCCGGGACTTCGAGACGGCCAAGAGGCACCTCCGGGAGACCCTCGCGGGGGCCGTCCGGCGCCACCTCATAGCCGACGTCCCCCTCGGGGCCTTCTTGAGCGGCGGGATAGACTCGAGCGTCGTCGTGGGCCTCATGGCCGCGGAGGGCGGCCGGCCCGTCAAGACCTACACCGTCGGCTACGCCGACATGGCCATGTACGACGAGCGGGTCTACGCCCGCGAGGTGGCCCGTCTCCACCGCACGGACCACCACGAGATCGTCCTGACCGCCCGGGACGTCATCGCCGCCGTCCCGGAGGTCCTCTGCCTCCTGGACGAACCCTTCGGCGACTCCTCCGCCGTCCCCACCTACCTCGTCGCCCGGGAGACGGCCCGGGACGTGAAGGTGGCCCTCTCCGGCGACGGGGGCGACGAGCTCTTCGCCGGATACCGCCTGTACCGAGGCGAGGCCTGGCAGCGCCGCTGGCGCCTCCTGCCCCGGCTCATCCGCCGCGGCCTCATCGAGCCCCTCATCGGCTTCCTCCCCGAGTCCCGGGACGACCGCTTCACCGAACAGGTCCGCCGTCTGAAGAAATTCCTCCGGGGGACGAAGGACACCCTGGCGGAGCGCTTCTATGCCTGGAACGAGCTCTTTTCACGGGAGGAACGCGACTCCCTCCTCAGCCCGGAACTCAGGGCCGGGACCTCGCCCGCCCCGGCCCTCTTCGCCGCCGCCCTCGCCCGTTTCCCCGGAGACGACCTCAACCGCATGCTCTATGCCGACCTGACGGTGTCCCTGCCGGGGGACATGCTCTGGAAGGTGGACATGACGAGCATGCGCCACCCCCTCGAGGTCCGGGTCCCCATCCTGGACCGACGGGTCTGCGAGGCGGCCTTCCGCATCCCCGGGGAGTGGAAGCTCCATCGGGGAAGGGGTAAGTACATCTTCATCGAGGCCTTCAAGGATCTCCTCCCGGCGTCCCTCCATAGCCGCCCCAAGTGGGGTTTCGAGATGCCCATCAGCCGCTGGCTCAAGACGGACCTGCACTGGCTCATCGAGACCTACCTCTCCCGGGAGAGGATCGAACGGACGGGTCTCCTCCGCCCCGACGCGGTGGCGGGACTCGTCGCGGACCTCCGGGGGGGTCGCCGCGACGTCTCCTGGCGGATCTGGAATCTCATCGCCCTCCAGGCCTGGCATGAGAACACCTATGGATAGGGTGAGGGTCGTCCATGTCATCACCCGCTTCGACAAGGGGGGGTCGGCGGAGAACACCTTCCTCACCCTCCGGGGCCTCGACGGCAGGCGCTACGAGGGGTTCCTGGCGTGCGGTTCCCCGGGGCGGTACCCCATATCGCCCGCCGAGGAGCGGGCCGTAGAGGAAAACCTCGCCGCCCTCGCCGCCCTCGGGGTGGAGGTGATCACCCTGCCCCACCTCGTCCGGGAGATCCGGCCCCTCTCGGATCTGCGGGCCTTTGTTTCCCTCCTTGGCCTCTTTCGCCGCCTGCGACCCGTCATCGTCCACACCCACACCTCGAAGGCCGGGATCCTGGGCCGCTGGGCCGCCTGGCTCTGCCGTGTCCCCGTCATCGTCCACACCCCCCACGGCCACGTCTTCTGGGGATACTTCGGGCCGGCCGAGACCCGTCTGTTCATCCTCTTCGAGCGTCTCTCGGCCCTCGTCACCCATCGGATCATCACCCTGACGGAACAAGAGCGGCGGGACCACCTGCGGTTCCGCATCGCCCCGGCGGGGCGCTTCACGGTCATCCACAGCGGCGTGGACCTCTCCCGCCTGAGCCCTCCCGATGATGAAACCCTGGCAACGGTCCGTGCCGGTCTCGGCATCCCCCCTCACGGTGTTATCATCGGCACGGTGGGGCGGCTCACGGGGATCAAGGGCCATGACACCCTCCTCGAGGCGGCGGCCCGCATCAGGGCCGAGTGCGACGATCTCTACCTCGTCTTCATCGGCGACGGCGAGCTCCGGGAGGACCTGGAAAACCGGGCCAAGGGTCTCGGCCTGGCCGACCGGGTCGTCTTCACGGGGTGGCGGCGCGACGTCGCCCCCCTTTTGGCCCTCTTCGATATCTTTGTCTTTCCCTCCCTTAACGAGGGGATGGGCAAGGCCGTTGTCGAGGCCATGGCCATGGGCAAACCCGTCGTGGCAAGCCGGATCGGCGGCATCGTGGACCTGGTGGAGGACAACGTCAACGGTCTCCTCGTTCCGCCGGGGGACCCTGCGGCCCTCGCCGAGGCCTTGCTGAGCCTCTTGAGAGACGGCAAGAGGAGAGTCGCCATGGGGAAGGAAGGGCTGAAAAGGGCCGTTAATCTCGGCGACCGCACCATGGTCGAAAGGCTCGGCAAGGTCTATGAAGAGCTCCTTTCGACCCTGCCGGGCAAATAACCTTGCATCGATCCTGTCGTGTCTGTTAGATGGTACTGGCGGTCAGGCCGATAAATGATGAAGAGACTCCTTTGTTTTTCCCTGATCATCCTCCTGGTATGTGTCTTAGGGACACCGGCGGCGTCCACCGCCCCCGGGGAACCCATCCAGCTCAAGGGCGTCATCGATATCCGCTCCCACTTCAGCGACGGGAGCTACAGCATCGAGGAACTGGTGAAGAAGGCCGCGGCCCGGGGCATCTCCGTCGTCGTCGTCAACGACCACGACAGCGTCATCCTCTCCTACGGCCTGCCCCCTTTCCCCAACATCCTCAGGAAGAAGGAAGAACTGAACTCCATCCTCAAGAACGGTCCCAGGCAATACCTCAAGGCCGTCAAGGAGGCCGCGGAGAGGCACCCGGAGACGATCGTCATCCCCGGGACGGAATCGTCCCCCTTTTACTATTGGTCGGGTAACCCCCTGGGCGGGACCCTGACGGCCCACAACCACGAGCGGCGCCTCCTCACCGTCGGACTGGAGAAGGCAGAGGATTACCAACATCTACCCCTCCCCCACCGCTTGGGCCCCCCGAACCCCCGCCTCGTCCCGTCAAGTGTCCTCTTTCTCCTGGCCCTCCTGTGCGCCTTGGCCATGACCTTCATGAAGGGCCGGACGCGTCCGGCCGGGGCGATACTGGCCGTCATCGCCCTCCTCTTCCTCGTCGACAACCACCCCTTCCGGACAAGCGCCTACGACCCCTTCCACGGCGATCAGGGCTACGCCCCCTACCAGGACCTGATCGATTACGTGAATCAAAGGGGGGGCATGACCTTCTGGAACTACCCGGAGACCCAGTCGGGCGTCCGGCGCCTCGGACCCATCATGGTCAGCACCAGGCCCTACCCGGAGGCCCTCCTCGAGACGAAGGGCTACACGGGCTTCGCCGCCCTCTACGGCGACAACATCACCGTCACGGACCCGGGCGGCGTCTGGGATGCGACCCTGAAGGAATATCTCAAAGGGTACCGCACCTGGCCCCCATGGGGGATCGCCACGGCCGATTACCACCGTGAGGGCGAGTCCGGAGAGATCCTCGGCAACTACCAGACGGTCTTCCTCGTAACGGAAAAGACCAAGGCCGCCGTTCTCAAGGCGATGCAGACGGGGAGGATGTACGCCGTCCAGGGACCTTACCCCGTGATCCCCGTCCTCGAGGAGTTTTCCGTCTCCACCCCCGACGGCCGGAAAAAGGTGTGGTCCGGCGAGGAGTTGATCCTGAAGGACAACCCCGTCGTCAGGGTCCGCCTCTCCCTCCCCCCAGACGGGGAGGGCAAGACACCGACGGGCAACCTGAAGGTGCGTCTGATCCGCCAGGGGGAGGTCGTCTTCACCCACGAGGGCCCGGCGCCGGTGGACCTCAGTTACGAGGACACCTCCCTCAAGCCGGGGGAGAGGGTCTTTTACCGGATGGACATGAAGGGCGTCGGGACGATCGTTTCCAACCCCATCTTCGTGACGAGACAGAGGTAAAAAAAGATGATCGTAGCGGTCCATCAACCCCAGTACCTCCCCTGGCTGGGCTACTTCGACAAGATCGCCCGGGCGGACGTCTTCGTCCTCCTCGACACGGTCCAGTTCAAGAAAAACGAGTGGCAGAACCGCAACCGCATCAAGACGGCCTCCGGACCCCAGTGGCTCACCGTTCCCGTCCTCTACCGCTACCCCCAGCTCATCCGCGAGGTGGAGATCAACAACCGGGAGCGGTGGCAGCACAAACAGCGCCAGGCCCTCCTATCCAACTACCGTAAGGCACCCTACTGGGGCGTCTTGGAACCCTTCTTCGCCGAGGTCTTCTCCCGCCCCTGGGGGACGATCAGCGAGCTGAACATCGCCGTCGTCAAGGGCCTGGCGGGGATCCTCGGGATCGATACCCCCCTGTTTGTCGCCTCGGAACTGCCCCCCTTCCCCGAGGATCCCGACGAGCGACTCATCGCCATTACCAAGCACTTCGGCGCCGACACATACCTCGCCGGTAAGGGCGGTCACGACTACATGGACCTGGAGAAGTACGCCGCAGCGAACGTGAGGGTCGTCTTCCAGGATTACCGGCATCCCAGTTACAGGCAGCTCTTCGGGGAATTCGAGCCGTACCTGTCCGTCATCGACCTGATTTACAACGAGGGGCCCGACAGCCTCTCCATCCTGAGGGGTGAGACATGAAGATCCTCGCCATCGGGGCCCATCCCGACGACCTGGAGTTCGGGTGCGGGGGGACCCTCCTGAAGTACCGGCAATACGGCCACAAGATCTTTGTCCTCGTCATGACCTCCGGTCAAAAGGGGGGGGACGAGATGAGACGCAAACGGGAACAGGAGGCGGCGGCGGAGATCCTCAAACCCGTCAAGGTCTTCTGGGGGGGCTACCGGGACACGGAGCTGAAGCCCTACCTCAACGAGATGATCCACGACATCGAGAAGGTCATCAAGGAGGTGAAACCGGAGCTGATCTTCGTCCACCATCAGGGCGACACCCACCAGGACCACCGCGCCCTCTCCCGGGCCGCCGTGAGCGCCACCCGCTACGTCCGCAACGTCCTATTCTACGAGGGACCGACGACGCAGAACTTCGCCCCCACGGTCTTCGTGGACATCGGGGAGACCCTGGAGGGAAAGATGGCCCTCCTTAGGGCCCATGAGTCCCAGGTGACGAAGACGAACATCGAGGGTCTCGCCATCACCGACATCGCCCTCTCCAACGCCGTCTTCCGGGGGATCCAGGGCCGGGTGAGGCATGCCGAGGCCTTCATGCCCCTGCGCCTCTTCATCAACGTGGGCAAAAAGAGAAGATAGGCCATGGCTCTGAAGATCATCTGGACCGCCGCCGTCCTGACCCTGATCATGCTGTTCCTTCCCGACGTCCGGTACGTCTTCTTCAACCGCATCGGCCGCTGGCTGTATATCTTTCTCCTCTCCCTGTCCCTCTCGGCCTTTCTGACCCCCCTCGCCCGCCTGGCCGCCCTGAGGCTCAAGATCCTGGACCAGCCGGCACAGCGCAAGGTCCACGAAAACCCCACCCCCCTCCTGGGTGGTGTCGCCCTGACGGCCGCCTTCGTTCTCTCCCTCCTGGGCAACATGATCCTCGACCGGGAGACCGTCGTCATCATCGCGACGGGGACCCTTGTCGCCTTCTTCAGCATCGTCGACGACTGGCGGGGCCTCCAGGCCCGGGTGAAGCTGGCGGCCCAGATCCTGGCCGTCTCCTTCCTGATCTACCAGGACATCGTCCTGCACCTCTTTCCCGTCCATACCACCGCCGGGCAGGTCGTCAACATCGCCCTGACCTACCTGTGGATCATCGGCCTCACCAACGCCATGAACTTCATCGACGGCATGGACGGTCTGGCGGCGGGGGTCGGGGCCATCATCGCGTTCTTCCTCGCCGTCGTGGCCTTTCAGACGAACCAGTACCTCCTCGGGTGGATCTCCCTGGCCGTCATGGGCAGTTGCCTCGGTTTCCTGCCCTACAATTTCCGGCCGACGCGGCCGGCTTCGATCTTTCTCGGCGACGCCGGCAGCTCCTTCCTGGGCTTCACCCTCTCCGCCATCGCCGTCGTGGGCGACTGGTCCGACAACAACCCCATCGTCTCCTTCGCGGCCCCCCTCCTGATCTTCTGGGTCCTCATCTTCGACATGACCTATATCACCGTGGAACGGATCGTCACAGGAAAGGTCAAGACCTTCCGCCAGTGGCTCGAGTACGCCGGGAAGGACCACCTCCATCACCGGATGTACAACCTCTTGGGGGACAAGCGCAAGGCCGTCCTGTTCATCTACCTCCTCAGCTTCACCCTGGGGATCAGCGCCATCGCCCTCCGCAACGCCCGTTCCGTGGACGGGGCGCTCCTGGTCATCCAGGCCTTCCTTATCACCGTCATCGTGTCCATCATGGACTACTCGGGTCGGCACCGTTGAGGGGGCGTTGACAAAGAAAAGGGTGATGATTAGGTTATGCTGGCGATTTCATCTAAGGAGAGTGAAGCCTTGACGAACTTCTACCGCTGCAAGAAAAAGGGGCACCTCATCACGGAGATCTGCAACGACACCCAGTGCGAGTGGCGTTTGAAGAACGAGCAGTATTACAATTGCACGTGGGTCGCCTGCAACTTCGGCCCCTTCACCTTGGAGGAGGTGGGGGAGATGATGGGGGTCACGAGGGAGCGGATCCGCCAGATCGAGGCCAAGGCCCTAAAAAAACTCCAGCACAAGAAGAGAAGGGATCAACTGAGGGATTTCGCGTCTTCCGACGGCGACTGGAACACGTAGGGGCTCGGGTCAGAGACGGCTCCGCTTGCGGATCCTCTCCAGAAACTCCCTCGTCATGAACTCGCTCATCCGCACCTTCCTCTCCATGCTCGAATAGAGCCTGACCATGACGTCGAACTCGAGGTCGAGGGCCGATTTATCGTCAAGGTGCGCCGTCATGGCGGCCACCTTCTTGACGGCGGTGATGACGGTGGGGGAGGCGGCGGCCAGACGTTCCGCCATGGCCCGGGCCTCCTCCATGAAGCGCTCCGGCGGGGCCACCTTGTTCACCAGCCCGATCCTGAGGGCCTCGATGGCGCCGATGGGTTCCCCGATCATGATGATCTCCTTGGCCTTGGTGAGACCCACACGGCGCTCCAGGGGGCTGAAGAGGGGGTTGAGGCCGAATTTCAATTCCGGGTGGCCGAAGATGGCGCTCTCGGAGGCGATGATGATGTCGCAGACCGTGGCGAGATTAAAGCCGCCCCCCAAGGCGATACCGCCGACGGCGGCGATGACGGGTTTCTCGTAGGTGTAAATCCGGGCGAGGTACTTCAGGATGGAGGTGAAGAAGGGCCCGATCTCCTCGTCGGAGAGGGTTGACATCTCCTTGAGGTCCATGCCGGCGGAAAAGACGTAATCCCCCCCCGTGACGATCACCGCCCGGACCTCCCCGTCGCCTTCCAGGGCGGCGAAGACCACGTCCAGCTCCCTTCGCATCTCCCGGCTTAAGGCGTTCATCTCCCGGGGACGATTCAGGGTGACGACGGCGTAGCCTCCCTGTTTCTCGACGATGACGGTCTGATACATACCCCTTATCCCCCGCCGGAAGGGGGCAGATACAGGTAGAAGGGGCCGCTGAAAGCGCCTTCCTGCCCCCGCCACTGCTCCCACAGGGCGCTGAGGGCGGTCTGCATAAGGATCTCCCGGAGCCTTCTCTTCTTGCCCCGCGGGTAGACCACCTCCGGTTTCCCTTCAATCCCCCCCAATTTCCCCGCCAAGCGCACCGCCGCGCCCTGATCCCCCAACTCGTCGACGAGGCCCAAAGACTTGGCCTGCCTTCCCGTGAAGATCCGGCCGTCGGCGATCTTGCGGAGCTCTTCCTTCTTGATCTTCCGCTCCGCGGAGACGATGTCGAGGAGATGATCGTATATATCGTCCACGACCCCTTGGAGGAGCTCCCTCTCCTCGGGCGTCATCTCCCGGACGGGCGTCCCGATGTCCTTGAAACGGCCGCTCTTGACTACCGTGGCCTGGAGGCCGATCTTCTTGAGGAGGGCCTCGGCGTTGGCGAAGTGCATAATCGCCGAGAGGCTGCCCGTGACGCTGCCGGGGTTGGCCACGATCCTATCGGAGGCGCAGGCGATCAGGTAGGCCCCGGAGGCGGCGATGGAACCCATGGAGGCGACCACCTTCTTTTTCTTCCTGAGCTCCTTGAGGGCGCCGAATATCTCCTCCGCCGGGGCGACACCGCCGCCGGGCGAGTTGATGCGGACGACCACCGCCTTGACGGCCCCGTCCTCTCCCATCTCCTCGATCTGACGGACGACGTCGGACGCGTCGGTGACGATCCCCTCCACCGTCACCACGCCCACCTTGTTGGGCTGGGAAAAGACACGCCCCTTACCCGTGCCGCCGAAGGCGTAAAACAGGAGGTAAAGACCGAACCCCAAAACCACCAGGATCAAAAGACCCAGTATAACGGGGTGTCTCCGCATGGCGGTTTAGGGCTCAAGTCTCCTTGTCGCCGATCTTGATGTCCGCCAGGACCTTGCCGAGATTGGAGGAGACGTTTTCACGGTTGTTGAGGTACCGCTTGACCGTGGGCCCCTCCGCCGCGATTTCGTAGTCCCGGATGCTGAGGCGGATCTTGCGGTTCTTCAGATCGATGTTCTTCACCATGGCCGAGACGAAATCGCCAACGGAGAAGAGCTCGGAGGCCGATTTCACCCTCCTCTGGCTCAACTCGGAGATATGGACCAGCCCCTCTATCCCCTCCTCGATCTCCACGAAGATCCCGAACTCCGTGACGTTGGTGACCTTCCCCGTGACCACCGTCCCCTGGGGATACTTCTGGGCCAGTTCCTCCCAGGGGTTCTTCTCGATCTGCTTGAGACCGAGGGAAAACTTCTCGTTGGCCACATCGACGTTGAGGACCATGGCCTCGATCTCCTGGCCTTTTTTGAACATTTCCGAGGGATGTTTGACCTTCTGTTTCCAAGAGATGTCGGAGAGGTGGATGAGGCCGTCGATCCCGTCCTCGATACCGACGAAGACGCCGAAATTGGTGATGTTCCTCACCACCCCCTTGACGATGGTGCCCTCGGGGTACTTTTCCTTGATGGTCTCCCACGGGTTGGGCATGGTCTGCTTCAGACCGAGGGAGATGCGCTTCGCCTCCGTGTTGACCTCGAGGACCATCACCTTGACCTCCTGGCCCACCTTGAGGACCTTGGAGGGATGACGGATCTCCCGCGTCCAGAACATCTCCGAGACATGGACGAGACCCTCCACGCCCGGCTCCAGTTCCACGAAGACACCGTAGTCCGTCAGGTTGACGACCTTGCCGTTCACGATGGCGCCCACGGGGTACTTCTGGCCGATATTGTCCCAGGGGTTAGGGGTCAACTGCTTGATGCCCAAGGCCACCCGTTCTTTTTCGGGATCGAAGGAAAGGACCTTGACCTGGATCTTGTCACCCCGATTGAAGAGATCGGCGGGACGGCCTACACGGCCCCAGGAGATGTCCGTGACGTGAAGGAGACCATCGATACCGCCGAGATCGACGAAGACGCCGTAGTCGGTGATGTTCTTCACCACCCCTTCCACCACCTTGCCTTCGGCAAGATTCTCCAGGGTCTGTCTCTTGGCGATCTCCCGCTCCCGCTCCAGGATCTCCCGGCGGGAGAGGACGACGTTGTTCCTCTTGCGGTCGTATTTGAGAATATTGAAGGTAAGGGTCTGGCCTATGTAGCGGTCCAGGTCGCGAACAGGCCTGATATCAACCTGCGAACCCGGCAAAAAGGCGGGTATGCCGATGTCCACCGACAGCCCCCCCTTGACGCGGGCCGTGACGGTCCCTTTTATGACGGCGTTCTGCTCGCAGACGGCCTTTATCTCGTCCCATACCTTGATCTTGGCCGCCTTCTCCCTGGAAAGGACCAGGTTGCCGTCGCTGTCCCGCCTGTCGACAAGGACCTCCACCTCGTCGCCTTCGGCGACGGTGAGATTGCCCTCTTCATCCCTCAGTTCCCGGGCGGGTATGTAACCTTCCGTCTTCCACCCCACGTCCACCATGACGACGTCGGGCGTCACCTGGACGACCTTGCCCGTGACGATGGTCCCGAGCTGAACATCCTGAAGGGACTGTTCGTAGAGCTCCTTGAACCCCATCTCGTCTTCCTTGGCCGCCGGCGCTTTCTCCTCTTCGACACTCCGATTCAGCCCATCCCTGAACTCCTTCTTCTCCTGGTCCTGTTGAGTTGACACGTCGGAATTACCGTTAACCATTAACCCCTTACCCCCTGCTTTTTTCAATTGGTCATGCAATCTTGCTTTGCTATCACAGACCATACAAAATATCAAGCCTATTCGGCGCCGATCACCGCCAGATTCGCATCTTTTTTCCCCTTAGAAACAAGGTAGGCCTCCACGACCCCCATCATCAAAGATACGACCCCGGCGGCGTCGAGGACTGTCGCGTCGACGACGACGGCATCGGCCGGGGGTCTCAGGGGGGCAATCGGTCTCTCCCGGTCCTGGCGGTCCCTTTTGACCATCGCCTCCCTCAGGGCCTCGTAATCAGCCTCTTCCCCCCTCTGCCGCAGCTCTTCATAGCGCCGGCGGATCCGCTCGTCCAGATCGGCGTCGAGAAAGAACTTGATCTCGGCGTCGGGAAAGACGACCGTCCCCATGTCGCGGCCCTCGGCCACGACCCCCCCTTCTTTCGCGAAATCCCTCTGGATGTCGAGGAGGGCCTCCCTAACCGTGGGGTAGGCTGAGATCACCGACGCCGTCATCCCGACCTCCTCCGTCCTCAGTTCCCAAGAGACCTCATAGCCGTCCACGAAGACACCCAGACCGGCTTCGCCCTTCCCCAGGGAGATGGAGATCCCTCTCAGGAACCTCTCCAATGCCGCCGTTTCCGCGGGATTGACACGGGCCTTCAAGATGGCCCAAGCCACGGCCCGATAAAGGGCCCCCGTATCGAGGTAAAGATATGAAAGCCTCCTGGCGAGCTCGCGGCTCACGGTGCTCTTACCAACGCCGGCGGGGCCATCGATGGTAATGAGGGGGCGCGGTCTCATCCCTTTTCCTCCTCGTCGAGGCGTCGGCGGATCCTCTCCACCAGCGGTCCGTCTTCCCGCCACATGCGGCAACTGTTGACGACCATCTCTATGTTTCCCCTGGGTATCTTGACCCCCTCGTCTTTCATCCTCCTGGCGCTGAAATAGGTCCACATCCCCTGGATCGCCGCGGAACTCATGGCGAGGAGCAGATTGTTGAGATGGAGACAGCCCCTCGTCCCCCCGAACCTCTTCTTGATCACTGACGTGAAACCGGGCTTGATCTCCGCGCCCACGAGCCCCCTGAGGGCCTGTCCCACCTCGCGGCACTCCTCCATGGGGGCGACGGGCATCTTCACTTCCAGATCGACGATGCGCATGGCCGGCACCTCGATGACGAGGGAAATGACCAGGTCATGGACAACGCCCCCGTCACTCACCACCCCCGTCGAATACATCACGTAGGGTTTGAAACGTTCATCCCGGAGGGTTCCCTCCACCTCGATGAGCCCCTCCTGAAGTTCGTAAACCCGGATGTCGATGGTCCGGCCGTGCAGAAGTTCTCCCTTGGCCATGTTCTCCCCCTTTCCCGCCCCCCTTAACACAACGGGGGGTGAATTACAAATCCCCGAAAATTATCACGGCTTGATCAAACACTGGAAAAGGGTTATAGGGCCGAGGTATGAGTGCCTTCAAGAAGAAGCTGATGATTTTAATATTCGCGGCGGTCCTCGCTGGGTTGTCGAGATTCCCGGCCGAGGCCTCCTTCACCGTCGAGGACGAAAAGAAACTCGGGCGGGAGTTTTACGACAAACTCGACAAGAGCAACGCCATCCTCCATGACGAAAAAATCTCGGCCTACGTAAACGCCGTCGGCAACCGCGTCCTTTCGGCCTCCGACAGGCGCCTGTTCGATTTTCGCTTCTCCGTCATCCGCAGCGACGCCGTCAACGCCTTCGCCACGCCCGGGGGTTACGTCTACGTCAACAGGGGCCTGATCAACCTCTGCGAAAAGGAGAGCGAGCTGGCGGGCGTCCTGGCCCACGAGATCGCCCACGTCAACGCCAGGCATATCGCCCAGACCATCGAGAGGTCGCAGAAGCTCAACATGGCCGCCCTGGCGGGGATGCTGGCGGGTGCCTTTCTCGGTGGGGGGGGAGATCTCTCGGCCGCCATGATGGGTTTCTCATACGCCACGGCCGCCTCCCTCTACCTGCGTTACAGCCGGGAACAGGAAGAAGAGGCGGACCGCCTGGGCATGATGTACCTGGCGGGGGCGGGTTACGACCCCCCCTCGATGCTGGATTTCCTGAAGAGCATGAGGAAATACGAGTTCTACTCGAACACGGTCCCTTCCTACTTCCTCACCCACCCCGGGACGGATGAACGGGTCCGTTATCTCGACGGCCTGATCCAGACCGCCTACTCTTCTCGGGGCAAGGAAAGCATCCTGGGGAACTTCAAAAGGATTCAGACCCGCCTCCTCATCACCTCGGGCGATCTCGAGGCGAACCGGCGCCGTTTCCAGAATGGCCTGAACAAAAACCCTCTTGACGTGGACGACCTCTACGGCCTCGCCGTCACGGAGGAGAAAGCGGGCAATTTAGATCTTGCCATCGCGACGTTCCGGCGGGCCCTGTCCCTGGCGCCCCAGGACGCGGACATCCTCAGGGACCTGGGCAGGACCTACCTCAAGGGGGGCCATACGGACGAAGCCCTCCTCTGTCTGAACGAAAGCCTGCGCCACGAACCAGGCGACCCTGAGGCCCTCCTCCTGCTGGGCCAGGCCTACGAGGCCAAGGGCGATTTTGACAAGGCCGTCTCCGTGTTGGATCTCCTGAAGGGCAAACGGATCGACGACGACGATTACTTCTACACCCTGGCGAAGATTCACGGCCGGGCGGGCCACAAGTTCGAGTCCCACTACAACTTCGGGATCTACTTCAAGAGGAAGAAACGGACGGAGAGCGCCCTTTTTCATTTCAAGGCGGCCCTCCAAAGCCTGCCGCCGGGAGACGGCCGCGCCGAGGAGGTGAAGGGGGAGATCGCGGCCCTTTCCGGTCGCGGGGACATGGGGCAAAGGGGCCGGGAGCCGTCCGGCCCCCGTTAGGGGAAGGGAGGGGCCTCTACAGATCCCGCTGGTGGGGCGAGAGTTCCCTCTCCCCGTAGTCGCGGTATATCCCCTCCCTCACGAAGAGGTCGTAGATATCGCCGTCGATATGACCGTCTTTGACCATGAATTCCATGATCCTAAGGGCCTCTTTTACGGTCTTGCCCTTTTTGTAAGGCCGGTCCTTGGCCGTCAGGGCCTCGAAGACGTCGGCGAAGGCGAGGATCCGGGCCTGGAGGGGCAGAAGGTCGCCCTTGAGTCCCTGGGGGTAACCGGTCCCGTCAAGCTTCTCATGATGGGCCCCCGCGAAGAGGGGTACCCTCTTGAGTTTCCTCGGAAAGGGCAGGCTGCTGAGGATCTTGATGGTCATTCGGACGTGATTGTTGATGATCTCCCGCTCCCTGCCCGTGAGGGTCCCCTGGCGGATCGAGAGGTTTTCCACCTCCTCGGCGGTGAGTAAGGGCACCTCCTCGCCCCCGATGCAGCAGCGCCGTGCGGCGATCTCCCTGATCCTGGCCAGGTCAACGTCGGTGAGGAGACGGTCGCCCCGGTTGATTTCTTCCAGAAAGGCGAGGTCTTCCTCCAGCCCTTTTCTCGAGGCGTCGGCGGGCAAAGGTTCCTCGCCGCTTTCGGGATCGCGAGGCGATACCCACCCCTCCTGTGCCCCCCTATCACCCGCCGCGAACCGGGCACGCAACTTGATCACCTCGAGGCGGTCGAAGAGGGCCTCGAGCTTCGTCGCCTTGTCCACGATGTATTCCGGGGTGGTGATCTTGCCCACGTCATGGAGCCAGGCGGCGAAGCGGAGCTCCTTGAGCTCGTCGTCGGTGAAGCGAACGGCGGCGAAGGGGCCGGAGGTGCACTCGTTTATCTTCCCGGCGATGGCGAGGGAGAGCTCCGCCACACGACGGATGTGGCCGCCCGTGTAAGGCGACTTCTCGTCGATCGCCGCGGCGATGGAGGTGATGAAGGACTCGAGGAGTTCCTCGAGATCCCTGATCAACCTGTTCTGGGAGAGGGCGACGGCGGCCTGTGAGGACAGTGATTCGGCCATCATCCGGGCCTCCGCCGAAAAGGGCGTCACCTCACCCGTCGCCTCATCCCGGGCGTTGAGAAGCTGGAGGACGCCTATGAGCTCCCCCTCGTGGTCTCTCATGGGCACGACGAGCATGGATCGGGAGCGATAACCCGTCCGGCCGTCGAATTCCCTTGTACCGGAAAAATCGAAGCCCTCGGCGTTATAGACATCGGGGATATTGACGACCTGGCCGGTAAGGGCCGCGTAGGCCGAGACCTGGGTGCGGTTCTCCCGGCCGTCGGGAAGATGGAGGGCCACGGCCGGCCAGGTGATGGGCGTCCCCGTGCCGCCCATCTTGATCTTGAGGGTCTCGTTCCGGACGATGGCGAAGCGGAGGGCGTCGGCATCCTCGGAAAGGATGTAGAGGGTCCCGCCGTCGGCCCTAGTCAGGTCGCAGGCACCCTCGATGATCATCTCCAGGAGACGGTCGATGTTTCTTTCGGCGGTGAGGGCGACACCGATCTGGGAAAGCCTCCCGATCTTGCCCAGGAGATCGTCGGGATCGGGCCGTCGGGGCATGGCGCCTCTCTTTCCACTAACGGACGATCACGGCGCCCACCCTGCCCTCCAGGCGTCCTTTGACCCTCTCCAGAGTGGCGAGATTCGTCGGGGCCTTGCGGCCATAGGCGGGATCGACATGCTTGGAAGGTACGAACCTCTGCAAGACGTAACGTTTCGCGCCGGCCAACTCGCCGGCCACACCATCGAGGTCTTCCTCCGTCAGTAGCCCCTCGACGACGGTGGTGCGGAACTCGTGATCCACACCCGAGGCCTTCAGGATCTCCACACTGGCACGGATCACCTTCGGATCCACCTCCACGCCGGCCGCCTCCGTGTAACGCTCGAGGGGGGCCTTGACGTCCATGGCCACGAAATCGACGAGCCGCGCCGCCAGGAGCTCATCCAGGACTTCGGGCCGTGAGCCGTTGGTATCAATCTTGACGAGGAAGCCCTTGGCGCGCACCCTCTTGAGGAAGGCCAAAAGACCCTTCTGAATCGTCGGCTCACCACCCGTCACCACCACGGCGTCCAGCTTGCCTCTCCTCCTGTCCAGGAAGGACAAGATCGAATCCACCTCCAGGGTCTCCTCGTAAGATTCCGGCAGGACCAGCTCCGGGTTGTGGCAGTAGGGACAGCGGAAGTTGCAGCCCTGGGTGAAGACCACGGCGCTGATGTACGGCGGGTAATCGATGAGGGATACCTTCTGGTGGGCGCCGATACGCATCGTCAGAAACTGAAGACCTTTCTCTGGGCGAATTCCGCCTGTTTACCCTTGTTCCACTGTTTGACCGGCCGCAGGTAACCGACCACCCGGGAATAGATCTCACAGGGCTCGTGACACTCGGGGCAGAGCTCCCGTTCCCCCTTCAGGTAGCCGTGACTGGGACAGACGCTGAAGGTGGGGGTGAAGGTGAGATAGGGCAGGTGGTACTTCGTGCAGATCCGCCGGATCAGCTGCCTCACCGAGGCGGGGTCGTCGATCCTCTCCCCCGCGAAGGTGTGAAACACCGTCCCGCCCGTGTATTTCACCTGGATGCCGTCCTGGAGGTCCAGGGCCTCGAAGATGTCGTCGGTGAAGTTGACGGGCAGCTGGGTGGAGTTGGTGTAGAAGGGCTCGGCAGCCCGCTGGCGCACGGCCTCCTCGTTGGCACAGATGATCTCCGGGTACTTCTGCTTGTCCAGTTTGGCCAGGCGGTAGGACGTCCCCTCCGCGGGGGTCGATTCGAGGTTGTAGTTGTTCTTCGTCTCCTTCTGGTAGCGCAGGAGCTTCTCCCGCATGAAATCCAAGACCCGCTTGGTGAATTCCTGCCCCGCCGGCGAGGCGATGTTCGATCCCAGGAGGTTCAGGCAGGCCTCGTTCATGCCGACGAGGCCGATGGTGGAGAAATGGTTCTTCCAGTACTCCCCGAATCTTTCCTTGACGCTCCTTAGATAGTACTTCGTGTAGGGGTAGAGGTTCCCCTCCGTGAACTTCTCCAGGACCTTCCTCTTCGTCTCCAGACTCTCCTTGGCGATGTCCATCAGTCTGTCGAGTCGTTCGAAGAACTCCCGCTCCGTCCGGGAGAGATAGCCCAGGCGCGGCATGTTGAGGGTGATGACGCCGATGGATCCCGTCAGGGGATTGGAGCCGAAAAGCCCCCCGCCCCTCTTCTCCAGTTCCCGGTTGTCGATGCGGAGGCGGCAGCACATGCTGCGGGCGTCCTCGGGGTTCATGTCGGAGTTGATGAAGTTGGAGAAATAGGGGACGCCGTACTTGGCCGTCATCTCCCACAGGCCGTTCAGCTTGGGGTCCTCCCAGCAGAACTCCCTGGTGATGTTGTAGGTGGGGATGGGGAACGTAAAGACCCTCCCCTTGGCGTCCCCCTCCGCCATGACCTCCAGGAAGGCCTTGTTGAACAGATCCATCTCCTCCTGGAACTCCCCGTAGGTCTCCCTCTGGGGCTGACCGCCGATGATGACGTTCTGATCGGCATAGTAGCGCGGGACGGTCACGTCGAGGGTGACGTTCGTGAAGGGGGTCTGGAAACCGACCCGGGTGGGGACGTTGATGTTGAAGATGAACTCCTGAAGGGCCTGCTTGATTTCCTTGTAGTTCAGGGCGTCATAGCGGATGAAGGGGGCAAGGAGGGTGTCGAAGTTGGAGAAGGCCTGGGCGCCCGCCGCCTCACCCTGGAGGGTGTAGAAGAAGTTGACCACCTGACCGAGGGCGCTGCGGAGGTGCTTGGCCGGGCGGCTCTCCACCTTGCCGGAAACCCCCCGGAAGCCCTCGAGCAACAGGTCGTAGAGATCCCAGCCGACGCAGTAGACGGAGAGGAGACTGAGGTCGTGGATGTGGAAATCCCCGTCCGTGTGGGCCTTGCGGATCTCCGGCGAATAGACCTCGTTGAGCCAGTAGACCTTGCTGACCTCGGAGGAGATGTAATTGTTCAGCCCCTGGAGGGAGTAATCCATGTTGCTGTTCTCGTTGATCTTCCAATCGATCTTCTTGAGGTACTGATCGACGAGATCGACCTCCATGCGATTGGCGATCTCCCGCAGGCGGGCGTGCTGGTCCCGGTAGATGATATAGGCCTTGGCCGTGCGGCGGTAAGGCGAGGCGAGGAGTACCTCCTCGACGATATCCTGGACCTCCTCGACGGACATGATCCGATTGTCGAAGAGCCTCTCCGCCAGGTTCAGGACGCGGATGGTCAGTTTCCTGGCCACCTTTTCGTCGAACTCCCCCGTAGCCGTCCCCGCCTTGGCGATGGCGTTGGTGATCTTCTCGGCGTTGAACTTTACGAGACGACCATCCCGCTTGCGAATCTTGCTGTGCATGGCCCGGACCCCCCCCTTCAAAAAAGAGAAAACGCTGGAATTAAAGGAAAATAACTCCCATATGTTGTGGTCAGCATTCCAGATACCACAACATATTGTTGTAATCAAGAAAAATGTGGGGGCTTCAGGCGCCGAACTTCTCGAGGCGGCCCGCGTGGGCCAAGGCCAGTCCCATGAGGCGGACCATGGGCATCCGGCCGAGGCCCCCGGCCGCGCAGGACCGCTCGGAGAAGACCTCGACCCTGTCGGGACGGCAGGTCCGGGCGTGGAGGATGACGGGGACGGGGTGCCAGCTGTGGGAGGCGAGGACGGCGGGGGTGGAATGGTCCCCCGTGACGACCAGGACGTCGGGTTCCAGATCGACGAGCTGGGGCAACAGGGCGTCCACCTCCTCGATGACCTTGACCTTGCCCTCGAAATCGCCGTCTTCTCCCCTGGAGTCCGTAGGCTTCACATGGAGGAAGAAGAAGTCGTAGGTCCCGTAGTTTTCCCTGACCAGGGCGAATTCCTTCTCGATCGTGTCGGCGCCGCCGGCGACGGTCATCCCCAAGAGACGGGCGATGCCCCGGTACATGGGATAGACGGCCACGGCGAGGGGGTTGAGGAGGAAACGCTCCCTCAGGGAGGGGTAGCGGCGGTAACGGGCGTAACCCCGCAAGAGGAGGGTGTTGGCCTTGGGTTCGTCGGCCAGGGCGGCGTGGGCCCGGCCGACGACCTCCTCAAGGATCCGGGAGGTCGCCTCGGCGGCGGGGCTCAAAGGGGCGGGGGGGAGAGGGGGGACCCCCGTCTTCTGGGGGTCCGTTTCCTGGATCCGGTCCTCGAGGCCGTCGCCCCTCAAGACGAGGAGGGCCCGGTGTTCCTTCACGGGCTCGAAGAAGACCTCGATCCCCGGTCCGAGGCGTACGGCCTCCTGGAGTTTGGCACAGACCCTCCGGTTGGTCTCCGTGTCGATGCGGCCGGCACGGCGGTCCACGACCCGCCCTTCTCCGTCGGCCGTGGCGAAGTTCACCCGGATGAGGAGGTCCCGATCCGTCATGGGGTAATCTATCCCGGCCCCTTCGAGGATCCCCCGGCCGATGTTGTTCTTGACGGGGTCATACCCGAAGAGGGCGAAATGGGCGGGACCGCTGCCCGGTGTAACACCGGGGGCCACGGGATCCAAGAGCCCGCAGAGGGAGACCCTGGCCAGGGCGTTCATGTTGGGCCGCCGGGCCGATTCCAGTTCCGTCAGTCCCCCCTCTTCCCGCGGCAGCCCCCCCAGACCGTCCATGATGAGAAACACGATCTTGGTGTTGCCGGGGATCACCAGTTTGTCGATCAGCTCGGGATCCATGGTCCCTCCTCAAAAAGAAGGGTGAGCGGGTATCTTGCCCCGCCCACCCGCTGGTTTCGTCAAAATCTTAACGCAGGCTCAGGAGCTTCCTGGCGATGACGACCCTCTGGATCTCGTTGGTGCCCTCGTAGATCTGGCAGATCTTGGCATCCCTCATGTGCCGCTCCGCCGGGTACTCCTTGCAGTATCCGTAACCGCCGAAGATCTGGACGCACTCGATGGCCGCCTTCATGGCGACGTCGGAGGCGTACATCTTGGCCATGGCCGATTCCTTCTCGTAGTCCATGTGGTTGTCCTCCATCCAGGCGGCCCTGAGGAGGAGGAGCTCGGCGGCGTCGAGTTCCGTGGCCATGTCAGCCAACTTGAACTGGATCGCCTGGAAGGTGGAGATGGGTTTGCCGAACTGGACCCTCTCCTTGGCGTAATTCAGGGCGTCCTCGAGGGCGGCCTTTCCGATGCCGCAGGCCTGGGAACCGATGCCGATACGCCCCGCATCGAGACCGGAGAGCATCTGGCGGAACCCCTGGCCGGGCTTGCCCAGGAGGTTCTCCGCCGGGACCTCGGCGTCCTCGAAGACGAGCTCCGCCGTCCCGGAGGCCAAGATCCCCAGTTTCTCCTCGATCTTCCCGATGGAGAAGCCGGGGGTATTCTTCAGGTCGACGACCAGATTAAGGACCCCCTTGTAACCCTTGGCGGGATCCTCCGTGGCGGCGAGGACGCAGTAGCGGGCCACGTTGCCGTTGGTAATGAAACGCTTGACGCCGTTGACGATGTACTTATCCCCCTTGAGGACGGCCCGGCAGGCCAAAGACGCGGCGTCGGAACCGGCGTTGGCCTCCGTGAGGGCGTAGCACCCCTCCACCTGGCCGCTGGCGACGGGGACGAGATACTTCAGCTTCTGCTCGTGGGTCCCGTAGGTGTTAAGGGGGAAGCCGTAAAGGGAGTTGTTGACGGAAACGATGACCCCCGTGCTGGCGCAGGCCTTGGAAATGGCGATCATGCAGTGGACGTAAGTCACCGTGTCCATGCCGGCGCCGCCGTATTCCGTGGGGATGGCGACGCCCATGATCCCCATCTGCCCCAGCTTGCGGCAGATCTCCTCGGGATGCCGGTGTGTGCGGTCCAGCTCCGCCGCGATGGGTTTGATCTCCGTCTCGGCAAACCTGGTTACCTGGTCCTTCACCATCTGTTGCTCTTCGGTCAAAGCAAAATTCATAGTAATACCCCCCTTAAAATTTTTTCTTACAGGTCTAACATCCCTTGAACTGCGGCTTCCTCTTCTCCAGGAAGGCCCGCATACCCTCCTTCTGATCGTCCGTGCTGAAGCACTGGGCGCAGCACTGTGTCTCCAGTCTCATGGCGTTGTCCAGGGCCAGGTCATAACCGAAGTTGATGGCGTGTTTGGCCATCTTCAGGGCAAAACCGGGCAGGGTCGCCAGCTTGGCGGCGAATTTCTTCGTCTCCGGCAGGAGCTGATCCAACGGGAACACCTTGTTGACCAGACCGATCTCGTAGGCCCGCTGGGCGTTGATCTGGTCGCCCGCCATGATTAGCTCCTTGGCCCTCCCCATGCCGACGAGGCGTGCCAGGCGCTGCGTCCCCCCCCAACCGGGGATGAGGCCGATGAGGATCTCCGGCTGGCCGAAACGGGCGTTCTCGGAGGCGAACCGAAAATCGCAGGACATGGCCAGCTCCGTGCCGCCGCCGAGGGCGAAGCCGTTCACCGCGGCGATGACCGGTTTCGGCAGGGTCTCGATGAGCCGGAAGGTCTCGATCCCGAACTCCATGAAGGCCATGGCCTGCTGGGGCTTCATGTCCACCATCTGGGAGATGTCGGCGCCGGCCACGAAGGATTTCTCCCCCGCGCCGGTGATGATGACGGCCTTGACGGCGTCATCCTTCCCGCAGGCCGTTACGGCGGCATTGATCTCCCCCATGACCTCCGAGTTCAAGGCGTTGAGGGCCTTGGGCCGGTTGATGGTGATGGTGACCACCCCGCCGTCCAGCTCGTACAAAAGATTCTTGAATTCCATCTATCCACTCCCCCTTCCTTAAAGAGATTGACTTGACCTCACTTGCCGTAGTCGTAGACGCCCTTGCCGACCTTCCGGCCCAGCCAGCCGGCGTCGACGTATTTCTTCAACAGGGGACAGGGGCGGTACTTGGAATCACCGAAGCCCTGGTGCAGGACGTTCATAATGGCCCAGCAGGTGTCGAGGCCGATGAGGTCCGCCAGGGCCAGGGGGCCCATGGGATGGTTCATCCCCAGGACCATAATGTCGTCTATGGCCTTGGGGGTCCCGACGCCTTCCATGAGGGCGTAGAAGGCCTCGTTGATCATGGGCATGAGGATGCGGTTCGAGATGAAGCCGGGGAAGTCGTTGCACTCCACGGGGACCTTGCCGAACTGCTTGGAGAGGCTCTCGGTGAGGTCATAGGTCTCCTGGGAGGTGGCCAGACCGCGGATGATCTCGACGAGGCGCATGACGGGGACGGGGTTCATGAAGTGCATCCCGATGATCTTCTCGGGCCGCTTCGTGGCGCCGGCGATGCGGGTGATGGGGATCGACGAGGTGTTGGTGGCCAGGACGACGTCGGGACGGCAGATCTCGTCGAGCTTTTTGAAAATGTTCAGCTTGAGGTCCTCGCGTTCGATGGCGGCCTCGACGACGAAGTCGGCGTCTTTCATGTCCTCGATGTTGGTGCTCTTCTTGATCCGCCCCAGGATCTCCGCCTTCTGGTCGGCCGTGATCTTCTCCTTGGCCACCAGCCGGTCCAGGTTCTTGGAGATGGTATCGTAACCCCTGTCCACGAACTGGTCGGCGATGTCGTTCATGATGACATTGAGTCCGCCGGGATAGGCCGCGACCTGGGCGATGCCGTTGCCCATCTGGCCGGCGCCGACGACGCCAAACGTTTTAACTGCCATAAGACCCTCCTTGTGTTGGATTTAGATGGCGGCGGCCACGCGGGCCGCCGCCCTTGACTGCCTTGCTTATACCTTCTCGAGCAGGATGGCCATCCCCTGACCGCCGCCGATGCACAAAGAAGCGATGCCCAGATTCAGGCCCTTCTTCTTCATCTGCATGGCCAGGGTGTAGGTGATCCTCGCCCCCGTGCAGCCGATGGGGTGCCCGATGGAGATACCGCTGCCGTTGAGGTTGCACTTGTCGAGATCGATCTCCAGCTCCTTGATGCACGCCAGGGCCTGGACGGCGAAGGCCTCGTTGAGCTCGAAGAGATCGATGTCCTTCGTCGAGAGCCCTAATTTCTTGTAGATCTTCCTGACCGCCGGGATGGGGCCGAGGCCCATGTAAGCCGGGTCGACGCCGCCGGAGGCCCAGGCCTTGATCTTCACCAGGGGCTGGAGACCCAATTCCTTGGCCTTCTCGGCGCTCATGACGACGACGGCCG
>Ga0208198_1000423_pt1 | contig 48617 bp, 35 predicted proteins | sample AD_JPNTR2_MetaG_FD_184446 | JGI IMG/M metagenome (GOLD analysis project Ga0208198, IMG submission 184446) | Active sludge microbial communities of municipal wastewater-treating anaerobic digesters from Japan - AD_JPNTR2_MetaG (SPAdes) (version 2) | ecosystem: Engineered > Bioreactor > Anaerobic...
TTGGAATACTTCCCGCTGCTAAGTTCGGATAAAATTTTCAGCTTGAAGCCCTCGCTGTAGCGTTTTGTCACAAAATTATTTTTGTCCATACACATAAGTTTGTGTAGACATTTTTCAGGACGGGTCACCTTTTATCCTTTATCCTTTAACCTTTATCCTTTAACCTTTATCCTTTAACTCCCTCTTCAACTTTTCGTTTACCATTCTCAGTAGTTCATCTTTTTTAAGTGGCTTAGTTAGGTAGCCATCAAAACCATAGGTTTCAATTTTGACTTTATCTTCACCAAGCGCATAAGCGGTTTGGGCTACTATGGGTATTAGGGGTTTAAACTTTTTTATTTCCTCAAAGGCTTTGAATCCATCCATTATAGGCATTTTCAAGTCCATTAGGATAAGTTTGATATTTTCGTTATTATGGGCCATGTTTACTGCTTCCTCCCCGTTGGCCGCCCTCATACATTTGTAGTTGAATTGTCGGAGTATCTCATTAATATACATAAAATTATACTCATCGTCTTCAGCAACCAGAATAAGTTCACTTTCCCCTTTTAGCTTTTCGGGTGGAATCTCCACAAAGACCTCGGCTTTGGGTTCACCGGTCAAGTAAGGTAGGCTAACTGTTACCGATGTGCCTTTTCCAAGCTCAGAGTCTAACTCAATGGTACCACCCAGAAGCTCAGTGTAAGCTTTTGTAATGGCAAGCCCAAGTCCAATACCACCCACCTTAATTGTTAAGGGATTTTCAACCCTATAAAAACGCTTAAAAACCATCTCCCTATTCTTACGGTCAATCCCAATGCCAGTATCCTTAACGTTGAACACCACACGGTTATCTTTTACTTCATAACCGAATGCCACCGCTCCACGAGGGGTGTATTTTATTCCGTTTGTTATCAGGTTTATTAGTATTTGTTGCAGCTTGACCCTGTCAGTATAAATATAAGTTTCCGAGGTTGTGTTTGGGGGTAAATAGATTAGTTCGAGTTCCCTACTTCCAGATATTTTTATTTTCAGCTCATTGTAAATATCCTGCATTAGCTGGTCAAGGCTAAAGGTTTCAGGATTGGTTTTAATTAGCCCGGTATCGAGTTTGGCTATCTCAACAGTTTCATTAATAATATCCATTAAACGGAAGCCGCTTTTCTGGATAATATCAATATACTCCTTTCTTTTCTGTTCATCCTGTGAATATTTTAAAAGATCGCCAAACCCCATTATGGCGTTCATGGGTGTTCTAATTTCGTGCGACAGGTTGGCCAGAAAGGCCGACTTTAACCTATCACTTTCCTCAGCTTTTTCTTTTGCCTTTACTAGGTCATCTTCAAATTTTTTTCGGTCAGTAATATCGCGGATTACTATAAGTTCCCGTTCAACACCTCCAATTTTTGTAAGACGAAGGTTTACTTCAATCCAGAAATGCTCACCGTTTTTACGTTTTGCAAGCCAATCGTACCGTTGGGGGCCCTCCTTGGCTGCTTTTTGGGTATAATATCCAAATTTGTCGTTTGTGTATGGCTCAACATTGGCTCCAAGGGCATTCAACCCAATGCTCAAAAACCCTCTTTTGTCATTATACCCATACATTTCAACTGCCCTATTGTTACAATCAACTATAAGGTTAGCATGTGGGTCATAAATCAGAATTGCCTCGGCAGTAGCGTTGAATATCTCGCTGTACTCCTTCTCGCGTCTTTCAATTTCATGCTGGTGGGCAATACGTTCGGTAATATCGCGCACTACAGCCATAAGTCTATCAACCCCTCCAATGGTTGACTTTTTGAGCGATATCTCTACCCAGAATGTTTCGCCGCTTTTCTTTTTACCCAGCCATGTGTAGGTTTGTGGTCCAACTGTCAACGCTTTCTCAGCCCATTTAGTAGCTTCATCAATATTGTACTTTTCATCGTTTGCACTGAGGGTACCTAATGGCATACCAATTAGCTCATCCCTGCTGTATCCGTAAAGAGTTTGTGTTTGCCTATTACAGTCAACAATTTTACTGGTTTCAATGTCGTATATCAAAATGGCTTCAAGGGTAGAGTCAAAAATTTCGCGGAGTTCATGTTCGCGTTGTTTCAATTCAGCCAAATATTTTTTTCTTTGGCTAATATCTAAGACAATTGCGTTGTAAACATCGATATCTGAAGCCTTTGTTTTCTCAACATAGACCTCAACGGGATATTCAGTACCATTCTTACGGCGATGTATTGTCTCAAAATATATCTTAGATGAAGTTCCGTCGTTAAGAGGTTTTAACAATTCGTTAAATTTTTCAGCTGTTAGGTATGGTTTTAAATCAAGTGCGGTAAGCTCAAGTAATTCCTCTGGTGAATAACCTAAGTTATTCACAGCAGTTTTGTTAAATTCAATAAATTTTAGATTGTCGCATCGGAAAATATATACTTCGTTTATACTCTCATCCAATATCTTTAGTAGTCTCTCAATTCGATTTTGCTTGTTTTTTTGATCAGATATATCGCGCCATACAGCATATATCATCCGTTTTCCATTAAATACAATTGGTGTTAGCGACACCTCTGCCCAGAATTTTTGTCCATTTACTTTTTTATGGAGCCATTCAAATTTGTTAAAACCCTGTTCAAGTGCAATTTCAATCATTTTGTTGGCTAGCTCATACGATGAACTCCCACAAGGTTGAGTTTGTGGACTTAGAGTCGAAGGGTGAGGTGAGTTTTTAAGCAGTTCAATACGCGATTTAAAACCATGGAGTCGTGCCGCAGAGTCATTACAATCAATAAAGTGAAAATTTTCATCCAGTATTCCAATTGCATCCTTTGAGAAATGCATTACACGTAAAAACCGTTGTTCACTTTCAATAAAGTTTTGCTCTGTCCTTTTTCTATCCGAAATATCTCTTATAATGGCCATTACCCTATTAACACCTCCAATTTCAACTAGCTTGAGTCGCACGTTAACCCAAAATGTTTCCCCATTTTTTTTACGTGCTAGCCATTCAAAATCCTGGGGTTCGCCTTTAATGGTTTTTTTTATGTACTCTTGAGCTTTTTCTTTGGTAAAGGGTTCTATGTTTGCACTTAAATCACCAATAATCCCATTAATAATTTCTTCCTTTGTGAAACCATACATCTCCATTGTAATATTGTTACAATCAATTATTTTTCCACTTTCGGTGTCAACTATTTGAATGGAGTCAAATCCTGAGTTAAATATCTCCCTGAATTCTTGTTCTTTCTGGCTTAGTAATTTATGCGACTTAACCAATTCACTTACATCGCTAACCATGACATGTTTCGCTGGTCTTCCCTTGTAAGTAATTCTATGCGATGCTACTTGAACATGTATAATTTCACCGTTCTTTTTCTTATGTATGCAGCTAAAGGATGTTTGATAAATACCGTCAAGGGCTTGTATGTCACCATTCAATTTTGAAAGGTCATCTTCATGTCTGATGTCTTTTAGAGTCATGTTTAAAAACTCTTCCCTGGTATAACCGTAATGAGTAATGGCAGCCCTATTAACTTCCAAAAAATTTAGTGTTTCAAGATCTTGAATCCACATGGGATTGGGATTGTTTTCAAAAATCAAACGGTATCGCTCCTCGCTTTCCTTAAGTTTATCTTTCTGTTTCCAGTTTTCCTTCCTACTAAAAAGTAGCTTTGCTATTAGGACTGTAGCTAAAGGGTAAATTAGTATTACTGGCCACCATATTACAAGCAGGGTGGCCATTCTGTTTTCTTCGGGTAAGAAAATTGTGCATCCAAGCATCACCAGGTGAACTATAATGCTAACCAAGTAAACCTCACCAAGGTTTTTATTCGCAATTATGTCTGGACGAACTTTCCGCCAAAGCAGGCTGATAAGCGATGAACTTACTATTACTGCCACTCCCATATACATCCCAGCACCACCCATCATCAATCGGGATGTAGCAACAATTACCGCTGCAACCACTGTGGTTACCCCGCCAAAAAACAGTCCCGAAATGGTGAGCAATACCGATCGGGTATCGAATACTATCCCTTCAACTAATATCCATGGGCTATTCATAAGAACTATACCTATTCCCGCAATGAGTAGGCCAAGCAAAATCTGTGTGCGAATCTTTCTACTTTTATCGGACTTTAACCAAATAAAATCGTATAGAACTGCAGATGCAATTAGTATTGCTGCATTTTCAAGTATTCCAATAACTATGGGATTTTCCATGGATGTAAAAAATTTGGTATCACCATAAATTTAGGCAATATTTTATCTTAAATCAATAATCAATAATCAATAACCAATATTCTTTAGTTATTGATATATGTCATATTGAGTCCTGATATACCAAGAAATACTCCATTGAAACATCTCTCTTTTATGCTGAACCCTGCCGAAGCATCACTTTACCTTTATAACCCATTAATGGATCCCTGGCTGCGATCTGAATGACAAAAGGATTTGACGGTTGATTGACTCAAAATTGAACGCAAATTGCACTTATTAAGTTGATTTACACAGGTTAAACTAACCAAACCCAAAACACTAAACACCAAACACAATCACCCCTGTACACTGAACACTGCACACTATAAATAAAATCCCTCGCAACGCTCAGAATGATTAAAGGGATGTAAACTATTTAAGGCTAATCATCATAAATCATCAACCCTTACTTTCTTTTTCTTCGCACCTTAATTCATTTAAAGGCTAATAATTGCTAATTTTGCAAGCCATAAATGAAGATATATGATTTTTGAGGACGAAGTTAAGCGCCGCCGAACATTTGCCATTGTTAGCCATCCCGATGCCGGTAAGACAACCCTAACCGAAAAGTTGCTGCTCTTTGGCGGAGCAATTCACATTGCAGGTGCCGTTAAAAGCAATAAGATTAAAAAGACTGCCACGTCCGATTTCATGGAGATAGAGCGCCAGCGTGGTATTTCGGTTTCCACATCGGTAATGGAGTTTGAGTATCAGAACTATAAAATTAACATTCTCGATACACCTGGTCACCAGGATTTTGCCGAGGATACATATCGTACCCTTACTGCTGTCGATAGCGTTATAATTGTTATTGACCATGCAAAAGGCGTTGAGGCGCAAACCCGCAAGCTCATGGAGGTTTGCCGCATGCGTAAAACTCCCGTAATCATCTTTATCAACAAGCTCGATAGGCCTGGCAACGACCCATTCGACCTGCTCGATGAGATTGAGAAGGAACTTCAGATTAAGGTACGCCCGCTTAGCTGGCCAATTAGCCAGGGGCCATCGTTCAAGGGGGTTTACAACCTTTTTGAGCAGAAACTCTTCCTTTTCTCCGGTGAGAATAAGCAAACCATTGCCGACGATATAGTTGAGATATCTGATTTGAACTCGCCTGAACTGGATTCTTACATTAAGCCCTACACCAATAAGTTTCTTGAGGAGATTGAGATTGTTAACGAGGTTTACCCGGAGTTCGATATCAAAACCTACCTTTCCGGCGAGGTGGCTCCCGTTTTCTTTGGTAGTGCCCTAAACAACTTTGGGGTTAAGGAACTCCTGGATTGTTTTGTACAAATTGCTCCCCATCCCGGCCCTATCACTACCGATACCCGTACGGTTACACCATTTGAGCAAAAATTTAGCGGATTTGTGTTTAAAATTTTTGCCAACATGGATCCCAATCACCGTAACAGGATAGCATTCCTAAAGATATGCTCTGGTCGGTTTGAGCGTAATGTTCCATACTTCCACGTAAGATTAGGAAAATCGTTCCGTTTTTCCAGCCCCAACGCATTCTTGGCCGATAAAAAGTCGATAGTGGAGTTTGCATACCCCGGCGACATAATTGGCTTGCCCGATTCAGGCAATTTCAAGATTGGCGATACCCTTACTGAGGGCGAGGTTATGAACTTTAAAGGTATCCCTAACTTTGCCCCTGAGCTTTTCCGCTACATTGAGAATGCCGACCCCTTAAAGTATAAGCAACTGGCAAAAGGAATTGAGCAGCTAACCGATGAGGGTGTAGCCCAGCTCTTCACCCAAAAATCCAATGGTAGGAAGATTATAGGTACAGTGGGTGCTTTACAGTTTGATGTTATTCAGTTCCGGTTGGAGCATGAGTATGGTGCTAAATGCCGCTACGAACCCATAAACCTTTACAAGGCTTGCTGGATTGAAACCAATAACAAGGCCCAACTCGACGATTTCCGTATTCGAAAGTATAATAACCTTGCCCTCGATAAGCATGGGCGTGAGGTATTCCTGGCCGATTCACCTTACTCCCTACAAATGGCTATTGAAAAGTTCCCCGATATTAAGTTCCACTTCACTTCAGAGTTTTAATATAGGTTGTTAGTTGTTTGTTGATGGTTGATAGTTATTACAAAATGTTTGACACAGTAAAGTACTGTGAAACCCTGTATTAATTTGTGATACCTGATAAACTTTATTGAGGAAATTTTTTCAGGTTTACCGTGAACAGTCCTGTAGGAGCTAAACATTTATAACTCCATTGTCATTCCGAGCAAGTCGAGGAATCTCATTAAATACGGGATGATAGCACATAGAGATGCTTCGGCAAGCTCAGCATGACACGATAGGACGGGGTTACACCAAACTATCAACAATCAAACAACAACCATCAACTTAAATCGTTTCACAGGGTAAATCCACCCAATCTGCGTCATCTGCATTCCATTGCATTAGCAAGTATCACAGAGTTACACAGTGTAACACGGTGTTTCACAGAATTGCAATCACGAACAAGCATCAACTTTATATTTGTCATCCTGAGCGCAGCGAAGGATCTCTAATCGACACATTGAGATGTTTCGCTTGCGCTCAACATGACAATAGTTTCACGAGCAACGAACAACGCTCCCAGCCCCATAGGGGCGTAATATTTGTAACACAATAGTTACTCCCTCATGCATAGCGATGCACGCCATGGCATTCCAAAGAGCAAGGGTGAAACATTGCATCGCAAAAGAAAAAACAGGGCAAAGAGCGGTTTACATGTTCTTTCTTGTCTTGATACAAGAAAGAACCAAAGAAAATCAAGGCTGAAAAGCCTGACCCGATGGGTGCCCCGTGGGTGGAACTGCCACGCGATACTACTCGCCACGCCTACGGCGTGACTCATGTGGTATCGCTTACTAGGCCCACCGCCACGTTCCACCCCCGACCCATTGCCGGGTCAGGCTTTTATGCCTCTGCATGCTTCTTCCGCTCCATTCCCTCTCAGGGAAAATGGCTGGGGTGAAGTCAATTCCACGAACAACGATTCACGAGCAACGAACAACGCTTCCAGCCCCGTAGGGGCGTAATATTTGTAACCCCATGATTATTCTTAAATGTATAGCGATGCACGCCATGGCATTCCAAAGAGCAAGAGTGAAACGTTGCATCGCAACAGCAAAACATGGCAAAGAGCGATTGCCAAAATCAAATTAAAAAAGAAATATAGGTAGTGAAGTTACAAAGAGATGCTTCGGCAAGCTCAGCATGACACGGTAGAACGAGGCAACACCAAACTATCAACAATCAACCAACAACCATCAACTTAAATCGTTTCACAGTGTAAATCCACACAATCTGCGTCATCTGAATTCCATTCCAATTACGAACAACGATTTACGAACAACGATTCACGAGCAACGAACAACGCTCCCAGCCCCGTAGGGGCGTAATATTTGTAACACAATTGTTACTCACTCATGCATAGCGATGCACGCAATACATTTTCCAAAGAGCAAGGGTGAAACGTTGCATCGCAAGAGGAAAAACATTCCCAAAAGTGACTGCTTGGAACCTAATCAAAAGGTATAAATGAATTGGAGGTAAAAAGAGATGCTTCGGCGGTGCTCAGCATGACAATGGAGTAGAAGAAGTATGTTTTTTGTCATTCCGAGCTTGTCGAGGAATCTCATTAAATAAGGGATGATAGCACATAGTGATGCTTCGGTTGCGCTCAGCATGACAGGATAAGACGAGGCAGCACCAAACTATCAACAATCAACAATCAACTAACAACCATCAACTTTAATCGTTTCACAGAGTAAATCCACACAATCTGCGTCATCTGCGTTCAATTTAAATTCAATATCAAAACACACCCATCGATAAATTTACCGCAAACGTTTACGGTTGATTTTACGCGGTTTTCCTGATGTTCAAGGGTTTCCGTAATGAAAATTTTTGAAATATTTCTTCAACCCTTCGTAAACGATTGAAATGCCTCTTTCATGTTCTGAAACCCTTATTTCATAAGGGTTTTAACTTTATGTTATGTTTTTTTTAAGATTTTTTTACTTTAATTTTGGACACCTTGAAAACTAAAAATAGCTTTATGGCAAAGAAACCTAAACTCAGCTTTTGGCAAATTTGGAACCTTAGCTTTGGCTTTTTAGGGGTTCAGGCAGGTTTTGCCCTGCAAAATGCCAATGTTTCACGCATACTATCAAACTATGGTGCTGACCTTCATCACCTCTCTTTTTTCTGGCTTGTAGCTCCAATCATGGGGCTAATCATTCAGCCATGGGTAGGAGCAGCAAGCGATAGGACATGGACTAGAATGGGGCGCCGTAAACCTTTTATTTTTGGAGGTGCTATTGCGGCTTCATTAGGAATGTTTTTTATGCCTAACTCACATATTGCAATAGCCATTCTACCTCCTGTAATTTTTGGAGCAATAATGCTGGCATTAATGGATGCTTCGTTCAACGTTACTTTCCAGCCTTTTCGCTCTTTGGTTGCCGACATGACCCCCGAAGAGCAAACCAATACTGGTTATTCAATTCAAACCCTGCTTATCAATCTGGGTGCCGTTATTGGTTCTTTCCTACCTTTCGTCCTCACTAATTTGCTTGGAGTGGGTAATACCGCTCCTGAGGGACAAGTTCCCCCCTCCGTGGTTTGGTCGTTTTATATTGGTGGTTCTATTCTGTTGATATCGGTTTTGTGGACTGTGTTCACAACCAAGGAATATAACCCTGATGAGTTTAAACAGTACAACCAATCCGATAGCGTTGTTGTTGAAGCTGAGAAAAAAAGTTTCTGGCAAACTTTAACATCAATGCCGGGTATAATGGGCAAACTAGCCATTGTTCAGTTCTTTTCTTGGTTTGCTCTGTTTGCCATGTGGGTTTATACAACACCAGCCGTTGCCCAGCATATTTGGGGAACAGCCATTGGCGATTCCACCTCTCCTGAGTATAACGAAGCGGCTAACTGGGTAGGGGTTCTTTTTGGATTATATAGCGTTTTTGCGGCCATTTTTGCCATTTTCCTCGACAAGATAGCTAATCGCTTGGGTAGAGTAAAAACCTATTCCATTTCGCTTCTTTTTGGTGCATTAGGCTATTTATCGATGTACATATTTACCGGTCAATATGCTCTTATTCTTTCAATGGTAGGTGTTGGAATTGCTTGGGCTGCCATTCTGGCTATGCCTTACGCAATTCTTGCGCGTTCGCTACCAGCCGATAGAATGGGAGTGTATATGGGCATTTTCAACATAACCGTGGTAGTACCGCAAATTGTAAGTGGTTTACTGCTTGGAACTATTCTCAAATTTGTTTTCAACGAAAAGGCAATCTATATGATAGTTCTTGCTGGTTTATCGATGCTTTTAGCTTCGGCAAGCGCTATTCTTTTTGTTAAAGAGAAAAAGGCTTAACCCGATGAATGAGATTAAGGCTTGTATTTTCGATTTAGATGGGGTAGTGGTCGATACTGCAAAGTATCACTACTTGGCTTGGAAGCGCCTTGCGCAGGAGTTGGGCTTTGAGTTTACCGAGCAGCATAACGAGCGCCTTAAAGGAGTTAGCCGTATGCGCTCCCTTGAAATTTTGCTGGAGGTTGGTGGTTTGTCGTTTCCATTGGATGAAATGGAACGAATGGCTGCCAAGAAAAATGCCTGGTACGTGGAGTACATTGAACGAATGACCCCCGATGAGATTCTTCCTGGCGCAAAGGAATTGCTGGAAGAGTTAAGGGCTAATGGCATAAAAGTTTCTCTTGGTTCTGCAAGCAAAAATTCGCCCCTTATCCTTGAACGGATTGGTTTAAAAAATCATTTCGATGCTGTAATTGATGGTAACTCGGTTACAGTAGCCAAACCGGCACCTGATATCTTCCTGGTTGCTGCAAAATCGCTTGGGGTAAATCCTGAGTTTTGTGTTGTATTTGAGGATGCCGAAGCCGGTATTGAGGCTGCAATTAATGCAGGTATGCGCACTGTTGGTATTGGCAATCCTCAAATTCTGAACCGTGCCGATGTGGTTGTGCCTAATCTTAAAGGTTTTACATATAGCAAATTAATTGAACTATTCTTAAAAAAGTAATCGATATGAACCCTTATCTTAAACACGACGAGTGGTGCATCATTGAAGAGGGATTTATTCCTGAAAATACTCGCGCTTCGGAGAGTATTTTCAGCATTGGAAATGGTGCTATGGGACAGCGTGCTAACTTTGAAGAGAAATTCACCGGCAGCACGCTTCAGGGAAGCTACATAGGTGGCGTTTACTACCCCGATAAAACCCGAGTGGGTTGGTGGAAAAATGGCTACCCTGAGTATTTCGCCAAGGTTATCAACTCTACCAACTGGATTGGAATCAATGTAATTGTAAACGGCGAGGAGCTCGACCTGGCCAAGTGTAAAGTTCAGGATTTCCGTAGGGTACTCAACATGAAGGAGGGATACCTTGAACGTTCATTTATTGCCGAGCTACAGAACGGTATAAAGTTGGCCGTTAAGTCAACACGATTTTTAAGTATGGTCGATTCTGAACTTGGCGCTATACGTTACTCTGTTAAACCGCTTAATGCCGATGCTAATATCGAGGTTCACCCATACCTCGATGCCGATGTTCACAATGAGGATTCCAACTATGGCGAGAAGTTCTGGGAAGTGGTCGATATTAAAGGCACATCAGCTTTCAGCTACATTGTAAGCCGTACTAAAAAACTCGATTTCCACGTTGGCCATGCCATGCGTAACTTTATACACGTTAATGGTCAGCATCAGAATGTTCAGCCGCAAGTAAACACCTCAGCTATGTATGTCGACAACAGGTTTACTATTAATGCAAAGGCTGGCGATGAGGTAACCCTCTACAAGTATGCTGCTGTAATTTCAAGCCTGAACCATGAGAAGGGAACTTTTCCCAAGGTTCTCGAAAAGCTTATCGATACTGCCGTATCGAAAGGTTTCGATAAAATGCTTGATGAGCAGCGAAATGCTTGGACTGAGATTTGGCAACATAGCGATATCACCATTGAGGGCGATGTGGCTGCTCAGCAGGGTATCCGCTTTAATATTTTCCAGCTCAGCCAAACCTATACGGGCAAGGATGAACGCTTGAACATTGGCCCAAAAGGCTTTACAGGTGAAAAGTATGGTGGATCAACCTATTGGGATACCGAGGCATACTGTTTACCTTTCTATATGGTTACACACGGTCAAAAGGTTGCCCGTCAACTTCTGCTCTACCGCTACAAGCAACTTGGAAAGGCTATTGAAAATGCACAAAAACTTGGCTTTACCGATGGTGCAGCCCTTTATCCAATGGTTACCATGAACGGTGAGGAGTGCCACAACGAGTGGGAAATTACCTTTGAGGAGATTCATCGTAATGGTGCCATTGCTTTTGCAATTTACAATTACGTTCGCTATACAGGCGATAAAAGTTACTTGGTAAACTTTGGCCTTGAAGTGCTCATTGCAATTGCTCGTTTTTGGGCACAGCGTGTGAACTTCTCGCAGGAAAAGGGTAAGTACGTTATGCTGGGTGTTACCGGCCCTAATGAGTATGAGAATAACGTTAATAACAACTGGTACACTTCAACCATTGCTTGCTGGTGCATGGAGTATGCTGAGGAGGTAGCATCTTACGTTAAATCAACCGATCCATCCAAGTATGCTGAGTTGACTAAATCAATCCATTTTGATGAATCTAAGGAGATAGCCAAGTGGCGCGATATCCGTAACAATATGTTCTTCCCTGTTGATGAAAAGTTAGGAATATTCCTGCAACAGGAAGGGTATATGGACAAGGAGCAGATTCTTGTTAAGGATCTTGATCCCAAGGAGCGTCCGTTAAATCAGAAATGGAGTTGGGATCGTATTCTGCGTTCCTGCTTCATTAAGCAAGCCGATGTTTTACAGGGATTATACTTCCTTGAGGACAGGTACGATACCGATACCATTAAACGTAATTATGAGTTTTACGAGGCCCGAACAGTTCATGAATCATCGCTTTCACCATGCGTTCATAGCGTTCTGGCATCTCGTATAGGCAATGTTGATAAAGCTTATGAGCTTTACCTACGAACAGCTCGCCTCGATCTCGACGATTACAACCGCGAGGTTAAGGAGGGACTCCACATTACCAGTATGGCCGGCACCTGGATTTCCATTGTTGAAGGTTTTGGTGGAATGCGCGTTCGAAACAACATGCTCACTTTTAACCCGCTTATTCCCGATAAGTGGAAATCGTATAGCTTTAAGGTTTGGTTCCGCGATAACATTCTTAAGATAATGGTAACCAGTTCACAAATAACCATTAACAATGAAAGCGGGAATGCAATAACCCTTAAGATTTACGGTGTTGAGCATTCAGTTCCTGCCTCCAGCTCAATAAGCGTTCCGGTTCAGAAACAAATTTTCTAAGCCTGAAAAAAGATTACCTTTGCGTTGTATTTCTTAAAACTACAAAATCATGAAACGTTTTAAACCAGGCGTAATAACCGGAAAAGAGTTACAGGAACTATTTGCAATTGCTAAGGCTGAGCAGTTTGCTCTACCTGCAGTTAACGTTACTGGAACTAATACAATGAATGCCGTGCTGGAAACCGCCCGTGAGTTGGGCTCACCGGTTATTATTCAGTTTTCAAACAGCGGGGCATCGTTTATTGCAGGCAAATCGCTATCCAACGACGGTCAACAGGCTAGTATACTTGGGGCAATAAGCGGAGCTAAGCATGTTCATTTGCTGGCCGAGGCCTATGGTGTTCCCGTTGTACTTCACACCGACCACGCTGCCAAAAAACTTCTTCCATGGATTGATGGCTTGCTCGATGCGGGCGAAAAACATTTCCGCGAAACAGGAAAACCTCTTTTCAGCTCACACATGCTCGATCTTTCCGAGGAATCGCTTCATGAAAATATCGAAATCTGCAAGCGTTACCTGGAGCGAATGGCCAAAATGGGAATGACCCTGGAAATTGAGCTTGGCGTTACTGGCGGCGAGGAGGATGGCGTTGATAATACTGGTGTTGACAGCTCAAGATTATACACCCAACCCGAGGAAGTGGCTTACGCATATGAGGAGCTGATGAAAATTAGCCCCAATTTCACCATAGCAGCATCGTTTGGAAATGTGCATGGCGTTTACAAGCCCGGCAATGTGGTTCTTAACCCAATTATCCTTAAGAACTCACAGGAGCTAATTAAGCAGAAATATGCTACAGCCGATAAGCCTGTAAACTTTGTATTCCATGGTGGTAGCGGTTCCGAAAAGGAAAAAATTACTGAGGCCATCAGCTATGGAGTAATAAAGATGAATATTGATACCGATTTGCAGTGGGCTTTCTGGGAAGGCATCAAAAACTATTACGAGGCCAAGAAGGGTTACCTGCAGGGTCAAATTGGGAATCCCGAAGGGGAAGATGCTCCCAACAAGAAGTATTACGATCCTCGCGTTTGGCTTCGCAAAGGCGAAGAGTCAATTGTTGCCCGTCTCAAGGAAGCTTTTGCCGATCTTAATGCTATAGGTCGTGGGTAATGAATAGCTTATTCCATATTCCGGATTTTTGTCCAGCTGGTAATAAAAGTATTCATATCCAAATAGTTATTTATTAGAATTTGGGCTGTTGGGGGTTTCCCTGACAGCCCTTCTTGTTTTCAGGAAAAATCACTCAAAAAAACCAATAACCATGTTTAAAAACCTCTTATCTTTACTGATGTCTACTATGTTTGTGGTGATGACATCACTTGCTCAGAAACCGGTTGAGCGTATCGAACCCCCTTGCTGGTGGGTTGGTATGAATAATCCAAACCTTCAGCTTCTGGTTTACGGGAAAAATATTGCCTCGGCACAGGTTTCTATCAACAACCCCAATATCGATCTTGTTGGTATCGATAGGGTTGAAAATCCAAACTATATCTTCATCAACCTAACCGTTAAACCCGATGCCAAGCCAGGGAGTATTGATATTAAGTTTACCTTTCCTAAGGGTAAACCACTAACTTATGCTTACGAACTTAAAGCCCGTCAAGCTGGCTCAGCCAACCGCAAAGGCTTTGATAATTCCGATGTGGTTTACCTGGTTTACCCCGACAGGTTTTCCAACGGAAACCCTGCAATTGACCAAGTTAGCGGATATACTGATAAGGTTGACCGCAATGAACCTTACGCCCGTCACGGCGGCGATATTCAGGGTATTCTGAATCACCTCGACTATTTTAAACAACTGGGAGTAACAGCGCTTTGGTTAAATCCTGTGCTCGAGAGCAACCAGCCTTCGTGGTCGTACCATGGCTATGCCATTACCGATTTTTACAGGGTTGACCCCCGCCTGGGTAGCAATGAGCTTTACAAGGAATTCATTGATAAAGCCCACGCCCAGGGCATTAAGGTAGTTAAGGATATGGTTTTCAACCACTGCGGGGGTGAGCACTGGTGGATGAAGGATGTGCCCATGAAGAACTGGTTCAACCTTTACCCCGATTACAAACGGACAAACTACCGCATTCCTACCACCTTCGACCCGCATGCTTCGGTTGCCGATAGCAGCCTAATGGCCGACGGTTGGTTCGACGGCCACATGCCCGACCTTAACCAGCGAAACCCATACCTTGCCAACTACCTAATACAGAACAGTATCTGGTGGATTGAGTATGCCGGGTTGGATGGCATCCGAATGGATACCCATCCTTATTGTGATAAGCATTTCATGGCCCAGTGGTGCGCTGCGGTTCAGAATGAATATCCTAACTTCAGCATTGTTGGCGAAACCTGGGTAAACTATCCTGCTTGGGTGGCATACTGGCAAAAGGATGCCAAAAACCGCGATGGGTATAACTCGAACCTAGAGATTGTAATGGATTTCCCCCTGATGTTTGCCATGCACAAGGCATTTGATGAGAAGGATGGATGGGATACGGGACTGGCACGCCTTTACGAGATTATTGCCCACGACTTTGTTTACCCAAATCCCGATAAACTTTTCATCTTTGCCGATAATCACGATATCGGCCGTTTCCAGCGCGATTCTTCTCAGGCATTAGGCCGTTTAAAGCTCGCCATGGCATTCCTGCTTACCACACGTGGCATTCCTCAAATTTACTACGGAACTGAGATTTTATTGCCCGGCGATGATGCCAAGGGGCATGGCGATATTCGCCGCGATTTTCCCGGCGGATGGCCAACCGATTCCAAGTCGGCTTTTACCCCTGAGGGTAGAACAAAGCGCCAAAATGAAATCTGGAACTACATGTCTACCATCCTGAATTGGCGCAAAACGGCTACTGCCATTCACAACGGAAAATTAACCCATTTTATCCCTGAGAATGAGGTATATGTTTATTTCCGCCATAACTCAGAGCAAACCGTGATGGTTATTCTTCATAACGGTTATCAACCCAAGGTTTTGGATACCTCTCGCTTTGCTGAGTTCCTTTCCAACAAAACGAGCGGAATTGATATTATTTCCGGAAATAAGGTTGAAAACCTTGCAAAGATTCAGCTTTCGCCCCGCTCGGCTATGATAATTGAGTTGAAGTAAATCTTTAAAATATTATGTATATGAAATACAGATTATTAGCATTGATTACCGTAACCTTTTTAGTAAGTTCATGCCAAAAAAGTTTACGGATTGAACATGCTACTACCAGCCCGGCAGTTCATGATTTGCTTTCAGTAATTCAGCTTGCTGGCGATAGTACATTGGTTTACCTAACCGATTACTTCCCTGATCCTCAGGTGATTGATTCAGTATCTATACCCTCACATTTTCAGTATAGCATTTCCGATAGTAAGGCATACCTTACTTTGAAAGCTGACAATCAGTCATTGCCATGGCTCTCATATATTTTTATCTGGGCTAAGGGCGATAAATACTGTTTATTGGTTCGGAAAAATCGTAAACTTCCTGTAACCTTCACCTTCGATCCTCAGGGGAAAAAGGTAAAAAGCGTTCAGCTTGCAGGGCAAATAAACGACTGGAATCCCAGTTCTACCAATCTTACATTCGATGGAAAGGTTTATAAAACTACTAAGCTTTTAAATCCGGGGAAATACCATTACCAGGTTGTTATTGACGGCAAGTGGATGCTTGACCCAGCAAACCCCACTTTTGAAGATAATGGAATGGGTGGGTATAACTCAGTGTTAGTTGTTGGCAATACAAATCCTGAGGAGCTACCCAAACTCGTTCCATTCTCAACGGATGGAAATAAATTGTTTATTAAAGCGATAGGAAATATAGATAAGTTTATTGTGCTGTGGCAGAATTACTTAATGGATGATAAATTTATTACCTCTAAGGAAGGATTTTACGAAATAACAATACCTGAAAATGCCCGAGGTTACAAGCGATCCCATATACGCATTTGGGCCTACAACCAGCAAGGGGAATCGAACAATCTACTTATACCGCTTGAGGGAAATAGGGTGGTAATAAATCCATCGCAGCTTTCCCGTAGCGATAAGCATACTCAAATCATGTATTTCCTTTTGGTTGACCGCTTTAAGAACGGCAACCCATCCAACGATTTCAAGGTGAACGATCCCGAAATACACCCCAAGGCAAATTACTTTGGTGGCGACCTGGCTGGCGTTACCCAAAAGGTTAAGGATGGATATTTTACCAAACTGGGAATCAATACTATATGGCTTTCACCAATTACTCAAAACCCCTTAGGGGCATGGGGATTATATCCACAACCCCGCACCAAATTTTCGGGCTACCATGGCTACTGGCCGGTTTCTTCTTCCAAGGTCGACTTTAGGTTTGGGACTGAGAGTGAACTTAATGAGCTTATTGCTGAAGCCCATAAGCGAAACATGAACGTTATACTCGATTACGTGGCCAACCACGTTCACCAGGAGCATCCCCTTTACAAGCAGCATCCCGACTGGGCTACATCGCTTTACCTGCCCGATGGTTCACTAAACACCGAACGCTGGGATGAGTATCGCCTTACAACTTGGTTCGATACGTTTCTTCCAACGCTCGACCTGGAACGTCCTGAGGTTTATGAACCCATGACCGACTCAGCTTTATTCTGGGTTTCCCATTACGACCTCGATGGATTCCGCCACGATGCCACTAAGCATATTCACGAAAATTTCTGGCGTAGGCTTACCCAAAAAATCAAACTTAACCTACCCAATAAATCGGTTTACCAGATTGGCGAAACCTATGGCAGCCACGAACTCATTGCAAGCTACATTGGCAGTGGCATGCTCGACGCCCAGTTCGATTTTAACATTTACGATGCCTCGGTTGCCGCTTTTGCCCGCAACGACTACCCCTTTACTAAGCTTGATGGAGCGCTGCACCAAACATTCAGCTATTTTGGCTGGATTAACCTTATGGGCTATATCTCAGGAAATCAGGATAGGGGGCGTTTTATTTCCTATGCCGGTGGTGCCTTACGTTTCGAAGAGGATGCCAAAAAGGCTGGATGGACTCGCGAAATTGGCGTTGGCGATAGTACTGCTTATGCTAAACTCTGCATGCTTAACGCATTCAACATGACTATTCCCGGCGTTCCAACCATATACTACGGCGACGAGTTTGGAATGCCCGGTGGCAACGACCCCGACAACCGCCGCATGATGAAGTTTGAAGGATTATCAACCCTTGAGCAACAAACCCTTGAAACTGTTACAAAGCTTGTAAACATCCGCAGAAATAACCTGGCTCTGGTTTACGGCTCATTCCAAACCATCCTCGTAAACGATAATGTTTACGCTTACGTTCGTAAGTATTTTGACAATACCGTAGTTGTAATCTTCAACAAGTCGAACCAGGAACAAGTTATCGACCTACAACTTCCTGAATATATGAGTGATAGCGTATTATATCCAAACTTCAATTCTAAGTACTCAATCCAAAACGGGAAACTTGAAGTTACGCTTAAGCCAAACAGTTTCGAAATATTCACAACCAGAATAAATTAAGCTAATGAATTTCTAACCAATAAAATGGTCGGATTAGCAATAATCCGACCTTTTTTACTTTTGGAGAGCAAAAGGTTGTGTATAGGATTTTGCTTTACGATACTTCTTTTGTGTTTATTATAATTGTATCAACAATAGCCAAAGGTTTGATTTACATTAGATGCAAAATCAAATAAATTCCCGGAAGAGGCTCTCTTTAACTTTTACCCCTTTTTATCTTTAACCTTTAACCTTTAACCTTTAACCTTAATACAAAAGCCCGACGTTTCCATCGGGCTTTTTGGTGATTCAGCTGGGATTCGAACCCAGGACCCCATCCTTAAAAGGGATGTGCTCTACCTGCTGAGCTACTGAATCTACCTATTTTGTTGAGAACTACTTTTGTTTTTTGCGTTGCAAAGATAGACTCTTTCTCTAAAATATACAAATTTTTCTTTCATTTCAAATGTAAATATTGTTCTAGACATTGATTATCAGATTGATGAATTATGTTAAAAAGATTAAATGTTACACTTTAACAGTAATTCAAACTCATGTAAGCCATTATTTAATAGATTAGCTGAACAATATTTTAAAATACCATGACAAAGGCATTAAATAAACTATCGGGAAAAGTAGTTGTTATTACTGGTGCATCATCGGGCATTGGAAAGGCTTTAACCTACGAGTTTTCAAAGTATAACACCAAGCTGGTTATTGGTGCTCGTAACATCGATGAGCTTAAGGCTATTGCATCTGAACTATCCTCAGTTGGAGTAGAGGTGCTGCCTGTAAAAACCGATGTGACCAGCGAGAGTGACTGTAAAAACTTAGTTGAACAGGCCATAAGCAGGTACGGACAAATCGATATACTTATCAATAACGCAGGCGTTTCCATGCGTGCCCTTTTTAAGGATGTTGACCTTAAGGTTATTCGGCATCTCATGGATGTAAATTTTTGGGGTACTGTTTACTGTACAAAGTATGCATTACCCTATTTGCTTGAGACAAAAGGTTCAGTAGTAGGTGTGAGTTCCATTGCTGGATTCCACGGATTACCAGGCCGATGTGGGTATTCAGCATCAAAATTTGCAATGCATGGTTTCCTGGAAACCTTACGTATCGAAAATCTCAAGAACGGTTTGCATGTAATGATTGCGGCTCCTGGGTTTACAGCTACTAACGTCAGATTCTCGGCTTTAACCGCCGATGGTACCCCTCAGGGTATGTCGCCTCGCGATGAGAAAAACATGATGACTCCCGAGGAGGTTGCAAAAATTATTGTTAATGGAATTGCTAAACGCCGTAGGAATATTATCATGGGTACCGAAGGTAAAATATCGGTACTGGCCCAACGCATTCTGCCAACTGTGATCGATCGGCTTCTATACGGATACATGGCAAAAGAGCCCAATTCGCCCTTTAAATAGGTTATTTGCATAATTTCCCGAATTTTTCTTAATTAGAGAAAAATTTGGGTATGGTTGCCTTGAACATACTAACCGAAACGTTTTTAAACCACCTAACTACGCTACTATGGGCGATTTATATCATTACCGTGCTTTCTACGGCCGCAATGATTATCCATGAAAAGCGCGATCCCGCTAAAACGTCCACTTGGGTTTTACTTCTTATCACTTTACCAATACTTGGGTTATTACTTTATATCGTATTTGGCCAAAACCGTAGAAAGGAAAAGCTGTTTAGCCGTAAAGAGATTCAGGATATTGAACAAATTGAGTATTTAAGCCATAAGCAGGTTATCCGCTTTTCCTCTAAAACCGATATTCACCATAAGCTTGCTGATCATTTAAGTATTATCACCCTTTTGCTCAACAACAGCAAGGCCCTGCTAACTGAAAAGAATGAGGTTGAGATTTTCCAAACAGGTAATCAAGCCTTCGATTCCATAATTGAATCACTATACTCAGCCACTTCAAGTATTCATATCGAGTTTTATATTATTAATGACGATAAGCTGGGTAACCGAATTAAAAATATCCTGATAACAAAGGCTAAAGAGGGCGTTAAGGTTAGAGTCCTATTCGATGATGTAGGGAGTTGGAGCCTACCAAAAAGGTATGTCAAGGAGCTAAAAGATGCTGGCATAGAGATTTATCCGTTCATGGAGGTTCGATTCCCCTTGCTTACCAGTAGGGTAAACTACCGAAACCACCGAAAAGTAGTAGTGGTCGATGGAAAAGTTGGTTATTTAGGTGGAATGAATATTGCTGACCGGTACATCGAGGGTACCCGAAGGCTTGGCCAGTGGTACGACACCATGTTGAAAATCGAGGGTGAGGCAGTTCATTCACTTCAGGTTATCTTTCTGATTGATTGGTACTTTGTTACTGGAAAAATCATCAGGGAACGTAATATTTACTTTCCTCAGCCAACCGTTACCAGTTACCATCCCTTACAAATTGTAACAAGCGGTCCCGATTCCGACTGGGCAAGTATTATGCAAGCCTTTTTTCATGCCATAACACGTGCCAATAAGCATATCTATATATCTACGCCTTACTTTATACCTAACGAAAGTATCCTAACAGCCCTTAAAACAGCAGCACTAAGTGGGATTGATGTTAGGATTATTTTACCCGGAAAATCCGATTCTACCGTTGTTTACTGGAGTTCACTCTCTTATGTTTCCGAGCTACTGGAGGCAGGTATTAAGGTTTACCTTTACCAAAATGGCTTTAACCACTCCAAGGTGATGATGATTGATGGTAAGCTGGCCATGGTGGGGTCGGCTAACATGGATATCCGCAGCTTTGAGGATAACTTTGAGGTGGCGGCTTTCATTTACGATAATCAGGTTACTGAAAGGCTTGAGGAGAATTTCTTATCCAACCTGGTACAAAGCCAGGTTATTACACCCCAAAGCTGGAGTAAACGTCCGCTGAAAAATAGCTACAAGGAAGCATTGGCACGATTAATTAGTCCACTCTTTTAAATCTAGCACGCAATTTGATAATAGTAGATCATTAAACCTTTTTAAATCCGATTACTATGAAAAGAACACTTTTTATTTTAGCACTCACAAGCCTTTCCCTGTTCTCTAACGCTCAGTTCTTTAGAATGGGGCTTAAGGGCGGCATTAGCTCATCCAATGTTAAGTTTAGTAAGGCAACCATTACCGACGGTGCAAACCAATACATTGTGGAGCAGGGCGATGCTAAGCTTGGATTTCACGCAGGGCTTTTTGCCCGGGTGCAAATTATGGGTTTCTTTGTTCAGCCTGAGCTGCTTTTTTCCCGCTCGCAGGGCGAGGTTATGCTTAAGGATGTTACCCTAAACGATGTTTACAACGAAATGCAAAAGTTCAACAAGTTCGATATCCCAGTTATTGTTGGATGGAAATTTGGTCCTGCTAGGGTTGGACTTGGACCGGTTGCAACAATCTTAATCTCTGAAAACGATGGTCTTAAAGATAAATTAGCCGATTTGACCAACCAAACAGTGAAAAATAATTTCAGGTCGGCAACTTTTGGGTACCAGGTAGGAGTAGGGCTCGATATTCTTAAAACCCTTACCCTCGACCTTAAATACGAAGGCAACCTCAGCAAACTTGGAACTGGCATCACTTTGGGTGGTACCGACTACTCATTCGATCAACGCAATCCACAAATCATCATGAGCGTTGGTTTCTTCTTTTAGGCTTTATTTAATGTCAGAAGGTTTCTTTAGAATGATTCTAAGGAAACCTTTTGTCATTTAAAACGTGTCGTTTATTTAAACTATAAATCTATTCAAGGAATTCTTAGGCTTTTTAGGCAAATAATTATTGTTATTGTATTTAAAAAGTTGAATATTTGAATTCGCATAGAATAATTATGTTGGAATTTATGGGTATCGGAATTATAATCATCGTGGCGTTAGTATCTACAGCCACTACATATTTCATTACACATAATTACCATAAAAGAAAATTATCTGCAAATGCAGTTAATAGTTCATCCCACTCGGTTTTGCTTGAACAGCTTAGGGAGGAGATTCAAAAGTTAAAGATTCAATGTAAAGAGCTACAAATTGAAAACGATGAACAGGCCGATACACTTGCAAAAGCTCATCTAGAGATACAACGACTCGAAGCAGCAGTCCAAAATGCCAAGATTAGGGCCGAGGAAGCCGATATCCTCAAATCAAACTTCCTGGCCAATATGAGCCATGAGATTCGCACCCCAATGAATGGCATATTAGGATTTGCCCAGCTCCTAAAGAATGAGGAATCGCAGGAAAAGCGCGATAGGTATATCGATATCATTTACCATAACGGCATGATGCTGGTTAATCTCATAGATGATATTATCGATTTATCCAAGATAGATGCTGGACAGCTAACCGTTAATCCTGCCGACTGTAACCTCGATAACCTGATGTTTGAGGTATACACATTTTTCAACGAGATTAAGTTCAAGCAGGAAAAAGAGCATATTAATATTCGCTTACTCAACCTGAACGACGATGAATCAAATATCCTATACACCGATGCCCAACGTTTACGTCAGGTTCTGGTTAACCTTATTGGTAATGCTCTGAAATTTACTGAAAGGGGATCGGTTGAGTTTGGTTACCTGATTAACGAGAATAAGAGCAATATTGAATTTTTTGTAAGGGATACAGGAATTGGCATTCCAAAGGATAAGCAGGATATTATTTTCGACAGGTTCCGTCAGGTACAGGAGGGTTCAACCCGTAAATACGGCGGTACTGGTATCGGGTTGTACATTTCTAAACATATCATTGAGTTGCTCGGTGGCGATATCTGGTTTGAGTCGGAGGTCGGGCAGGGGACTACATTCCACTTTTCCCTCCCTTACCACGAATCAAAGAGCGTTAACGATGGTTCTGTAATTTTCAAAGCCAAAAATCCTGAATATAAGTGGGAGGGCATAACTATCCTGATAGCTGAGGATATTGATACCAACTATAAATACCTTTCCACTGTTCTAGCCGATACAAAAGCCAAAATTCTTTGGGCAAGAAATGGCGAGGAAGCAGTATCCATGGTACTCAATGGTTCCCCAGTTGATATTGTTCTAATGGACATTCAAATGCCTGTGGTTGATGGGTATGAGGCAACTTTAAGAATAAGAGAAAATTATCCTGATTTACCAATTATTGCACAAACCGCCTACGCTCTACCTCACGATAATCTTAAATGTTTTGAGGTGGGCTGTAACGACTATGTTTCAAAGCCTATTAACGCCCACCTCCTAAAGAAAAAGATTAACGATTTGCTAAACGTTCACGTTAAAAGTTCTTAACCACTTGCCTGATCGCAACAAGTCGCTCAAGTAATCCTTCCAGGTACTTTATATTTAGCATGTTTGCCCCATCCGATAATGCTTCGGCTGGGTTAAAATGGGTTTCCATAAAGAGTCCATCGGCTCCTGTTGCAATGGCAGCACGGGCAATGGTTTCAATCATATCGGGTCTGCCACCCGTAACCCCGGTGGTTTGGTTTGGTTGCTGAAGCGAGTGGGTAACATCAACAACAACAGGAAATCCAAATGCTCGCATGATTGGTATGGCCCTAAAATCAACTATTAAATCATGATACCCAAACATTGTTCCTCTGTCAGTTAGAATAACGTTGGTATTGCCTGAATCAACAACTTTTTGCGCTGCAAATTTCATGGAGTCGGGTGATACAAATTGCCCTTTTTTGATATTTACAAACTTTCCTGTTTGGGCTGCTGCAATCAGTAGGTCTGTTTGTCTGCACAGGAATGCCGGAATCTGAAGAATATCAACATATTCAGCCGCCATGGCGGCTTCTGGGGCACTATGAATGTCTGTAACAATGGGTAAGCCAAATCGCTCATTTACTTCGCCTAGAATTTTCAGTGCCTTTTCATCGCCAATACCAGCAAATGAATCGATTCTTGAACGGTTTGCCTTGCGGTACGAGGCTTTAAAAATGTAAGGGATTTTAAGTTTGTTAGTGATGCTCGATACAGTTTCTGCAATCCTCATTACGTTATCGCGGCTTTCAACTACACAAGGTCCAGCCATCAAAAAAAAGTTGCCGGATTCAATGTGCTTAATTCCTTTAATCTTTGCAATAGTGTTCATATTATTAGCATTACTTGTTATACTTACCTTTCCATAGTGCCTTTATCCTTGCAGCAATTTCCTGCTCACGGCTATTGTCCTGCGGTTTATAAATTGAGGTTCCGGAAAGCTTTTCGGGTAGGAATTCCTGCTCCACAAAATTTCCTGGAAAGCTATGGGCATACTTATAGTCAATACCATAGCCAATATCCTTCATCAACCTGGTTGGTGCATTGCGGAGATGGAGTGGCACGGGCAAGTCACCGGTTTCTTTTACTATCCCTTGTGCTTTGCCAATTGCCTCGTAGGCTGAATTGCTTTTGGGGCTTGTTGCCAGATAAATGGTTGCCTCGGATAGGATAATTCGTGACTCCGGCATACCAATCATCTGAACTGCCTGAAAACAGCTGGTGGCCATGAGTAACGCATTTGGGTTAGCCAAGCCTATGTCCTCAGCGGCTAATATAACTAACCTGCGTGCAATGAATTCGGGGTCCTCGCCACCTTCAATCATACGCGCCAACCAGTAAACAGCAGCATTGGGATCGCTACCCCTTACCGATTTAATAAATGCCGATATGATGTCATAGTGCTGCTCTCCGTTCTTATCGTAAATTGCCAGGTTTTGCTGCAGCACATCAACTACGGCTTTATTGGTTATTACAACCTGGTTATTGGTATTTTGTGTTGATGTTATAAGTTCAATGATATTATATAGCTTGCGGGCATCGCCTCCTGAGAATCTGTAAAGAGCATCCCTTTCACGGAGTTCAAACCTAAATTTTTTCAGCTCAGGATCGGTGGTTGTTGCTCTAACAAAAAGTAGTTCAAGTTCCTCATTGGAGAGCGGTTTAAGTATATAAACCTGGCAACGTGAAAGTAATGGTGTAATCACCTCAAATGAGGGGTTCTCGGTTGTAGCGCCAATTAATGTGAAAACACCTTGCTCCACCGCACCAAGCAGTGAGTCCTGTTGCGACTTACTGAATCGGTGTATCTCATCAATAAAAAGAATGGGCGAGGGTGAGTTGAAGAATTTTTGTGATTTTGCCTTTTCAATCACATCCCTAACATCTTTTACACCTGAACTTATTGCGCTTAGGGTGTAAAAGGGTCTATTTAACTCGTTTGCTACAACCCTAGCCAGAGTTGTTTTTCCTACGCCCGGAGGGCCCCATAGAATAAACGAGGTTATAGTACCTCTAGTTACCATTTCCCGAATAACCCCTTTGCTACCCACAAGATGCTCCTGCCCTACGTAATCGTTCAAATTACGGGGTCGCATCCTTTCAGCTAAGGGTATTGTCGGCATGGGAAAAATATTTCCACAAAATTAGGTAATAATGCCTTTTTTACGGTTCATTTTTTAATAAATATTGACATTGAACTCTTTTTATGCTTTATTTGTTTAAAATTAAACCCTTTAAAAAAATAGATATGAAGCTGTTAAGGAAATCTATCGTCCTGCTTCTAAGCCTAATAGCAGGAACGCTTTACGCGCAGGAAGATGTTGCTAAATTCCTGAAAGGAAGCCTGAACGATGCCGAAAAGCTTAGTAAAGCATACCTTGAACCTTTTGGTAAGAGTTTGGGAACAAGCTTGAATTCTGGGTGGTACAATTCTGCAAATCCTCATGGAATTTTAGGGTTCGACATCACCTTTACTGTTCCAATTACAATACCGCTAAGTTCCGATAAAACTTTTGACGTTTCAAAGCTAAACCTGGAATACTGGCAGGTAAAATCTGGTTCTAGTTCTACCTCACCAACAGTAACGGGTAAAAGTTCAAACTCCATTTTAACTGATAAAGCAACAGGGCTAAGCGAGTTAAACATGCCCGATGGGGCCAACCTTAAATTTGTTCCTGCCCCAATGATTCAGGTAGCAAAAGGATTACCCTTTCACACCGAGATAGTCGGTCGATTCTTACCAACCATAAACATTTCAAGCGTTGGGAACTTTGGTTTGTGGGGTGTTGGTGTAAAAAACGAGTTCAAGGAATTTATTCCTTTTGTAAAACGATTGCCCTTTAGCATGTCGGTTCTTTTCGGTTACACTCAGTTCGCTTCATCGTTCGACATCAATAAGGCACAAAAGCAAAAGCTTAATTTTAAATCGTCGGGTTATACGGCTCGCTTACTTGTTTCTAAGTCCATTCCAGTTTTAACTGTTTATGGCGGTTTGGGGTATAACCATTCAACAACCGATATTTCACTTAAGGGAACCTATAACGTTGAAGGCGTTGGGACTGTTACTGACCCCGTTGCTTTCGACTTTGCCAATAACGGTTTTACTGCCAATCTTGGGTTAAGGCTTAAGCTAGCAATCCTTGCTTTCCATTTCGACTACTCACTTGGCAATTATGGTATTTTTAATGCCGGGGTTGGAATTAATTTCCGATAAAGAACTTTGTTTAAGTTAAAAGGCCGGGATTACCCCCGGCCTTTTTTTTATTTCTTCTTTGTTTTCCCCTCTGGATTTTCATCAATAAAATCGGTTATGTTGTGAGCTATTTTCAGAATCTTCACAACCCTTCTGTTTTCATCAAGAATAGGTGAGTAGGTCTCAATGAATGTATAGGTTTTACCGCCAATCTTAACCTTAGATGTTTCCTTTTTAATCATTCCATTGCGTAGGTCCTGCCAGAACTTTTGGTAGGCATTTTTCTGTTCGGAGGTCATCTCCAGGTTGTCGGCATGGTGAGTTCCAACAATATCTTTCTCGGTTTGCCCAGTTAGTTTAAGGTAGGCTTCGTTTACAGTGATAATGTTGCCATTCAAATCGTACTCAATAACGTAGCTGGAAGAATGCAAAGCATTGATTAGGCTTTCCATCTCGGCCGACTTGCGAGCCGATTCCTCCTGGGTTGCCTGAAGCTCTTCCATGTTTTGTCGCATCTCTTCCTCCTGCGATGCGAGCTCCTCCGATTTTATCCTTGATTCTTCAAGTAATTTTGCAGTCCTAATGTTTATTTTAACACTCGATATGGTTGCAGCAAAACTTTCGCCTATCTTTTCAATAAATTTAATTTTATAATCCTCAATAGGCTCAAACGAGGCAATCTCAATAACCCCGTGAACTTCATCGTTAATCTTCATGGGGACAAGAAGTAATTCGGTGGGTTCGTCCTGACCAAGCCCTGAGGCAATTTTTATATACCCCTTAGGTATTTCGGTCATATATATTGTTTCGGCTTCCTGCGCGCATCGTCCAACAAGGCCTTCACCCATTCGAATGACTTTCTCCTCGTATTTTCGGCGCTCGTAGGCATAGGTTGCCATCAACTCAAGGAAGATATCATTTGGATTATCATTATTGATAAGAAATACAGCACCAATTGTGGCATCAACATACTTTGTTAGGTTTCGAATGGTTTCGTAAGCAAAGTCGTTTAGGTTGCTGTTATTGTGCCTCAATATTTCAGCAAACTTAGCCATGCCCTCGTTGTACCATCTATTCTTGTTTTCCTCAGCTTTCCTTTCCTCATCAATCTTTTTAGCATACTCCAGGCTCTTACGCATTTCAAGTAGCGCATCACCTAAAACGTCGTCATCGGATAGTTTTGAGTATTTTGCTTGTAAATTACCTTTACCTATTTCCCTGGCAAACTGCGAGGTTTTAAACAAACTGTCAATTAAAATGTTAATTGAACTTGCAATATCCTCAATCTCATCGCCAGTCTTTATCTCAATCTTTTTGGCTGGGTCAATCTTACCAAGGGAGAGTTCACCTAGAACTTTTGTTGCTCTTACTAATGGGCTTGTAATGCTGTAGGCAATAATCCAAAGCACAATTGCTAGCACTATTAATCCTATTACCATTACAATCCTAACCTGGCTTGTTATGGTGCTTATTTGTTCATTAATTACTTTCTCGGGTACGAATATACCAAGGCTCCACCTTTCAGCAGCTTGACCTGCAGTAAAAGAGTTAAAGGTAAGGTAGTACTTACTTTTTCCCTCTAACACTGTTTCTGAGTATTTCCCATTGGTAATTACGCTGTTAATTATTTGTTTTCCGTTAGTCAAAACCGTATCGGCCAGTGCACCAAGCAATGTGGAATCGGGATGCGCAACAATGGTACCGTTATTCGAAATTAGAATGGCGTAACTCCCTTCGTAGGGTTTTAGATTCTTTATCATTTCCTGATAAACTGAGAGCTCAATGTCAAAGCCAAAGAGCGCAGCAAATCTGTTGTTGACTACCAACGGCACGCATACGCTGGTCTCCAGTACCCTTTTTTGACTTCCGGCATAGATGTACCAGTATGGATCAACCAGTGCTTCTTTTTTTTCGGTTTTAAGTTTATAGTACAAACTACTTGGGTTATCACCGGTCTCGTTTAATCTTTCAAATATTTGTTTAAGTTCATTGTTTTCCCTCAGGTAGGTGTACCTATCTCTGCCGTAAGGTTTATCCCATTTCCTATCTAAGGCCCAAAGTTCCCAGCTTGCCCAAACCGACAGTAAATCAGGGGTATTTTCTGCAATTCCTTTTAGTAGCCTTAAAGTATTTTGCTTAACATCTTCGGGATTTCGTTGTTCAAGGTCATAAAAGCTATAGGTTATGGTTCTTGCTAAGGCAAACTGCTTATCAAATTCACCCTTAATTTGGGTGGTGTAGGTTTTTGACGTGGCATCAATGTATTCATAAATGTTTGTCCGAGTATACCTATCAACCCTTTTGTTTAAAAAAGCAATGCTTGCCCAAAAAACAACTGCTGTAACCGTAAGTACAGCGATAATCAACTTTACTCTAATATGAATTTTCACCTTCATGGTAAATGTTTTTTGAAGAAAAACAATCAACTTTTAATGTGTGAATATAGCACTTTTGAAATAAACAAGCAATAATAGGAGCAATAAGTGAGCTTTGATACTTAAAACAGAAGTTTAATTACCAATATTTATTACATTTGCGTTTGAAAATCATTCAAAAATTAAACCTATGAAGTTACTTGAAGGAAAGACTGGCTTGGTTACAGGTGCGGCTCGGGGTATAGGGCGCGCCATTGCAATTGCCTTTGCTCAACATGGAGCAAATGTAGCTTTTACCGACATTGCTTACGATGACAACATGAAATCGCTTGAGCAGGAGCTAACCGCATTAGGCGTAAAAGCCAAAGGATACGCTTCCGATGCTAGCGATTACGATAATTCCCAGAAAATTGTTGATGAAATAGCCAAAGATTTTGGCCAAATCGATATCCTGGTCAACAATGCCGGTATCACTCGCGATACATTGCTTATGCGTATGACCGAGGAGCAATGGGATTTAGTGATTAAGGTTAACCTAAAGTCGGTTTTTAACCTTACCAAGGCCGTTCAAAAGTATATGCTTAAGCAGAAAAACGGTTCAATTATTAACATGAGCTCGGTGGTTGGAGTTTCAGGTAATGCCGGACAGGCCAACTATGCAGCGTCAAAGGCTGGAATAATTGGATTTACCAAAGCTGTTGCCCGCGAGCTGGGCTCACGTAACATCCGTTGCAACGCAATTGCTCCCGGATTCATTATCACCGAAATGACCCACAAGTTACCCGATGAAGTTCGCGAGGATTGGATAAAGAAAATACCCCTTCAGCGTGGTGGTACCCCCGACGATGTAGCCAATGTTTGTGTATTCCTGGGTTCCGATCTATCGTCGTACGTTAGCGGACAGGTTATTAATGTTTGTGGTGCAATGAATACCTAGTACTTGTAGCATTATAATTTAAGTTGAAAGCAGGCATACTAATACTTAAGCTGCTTGTTTTCAACTTTTTTATTTTATGAAATGCCAAAACCCTATTAAAAGTTTATGTGGATAAAAAAGTTTAAATGGTTAGTATTACTTTTCTCATTAACATCTTGTATATCATATAGGTATATTGATATTGAGTTTTACGATTCACCCCAAAAATCGATTGTTGTTCCGGGTGAAAACCTGCTAGTGGTTGAAAATCTTCACCTACGAAATACCGATACTCCCATTCGGGAACTTGATTGGGCTTTGGATAGCGTTGCTTCAAATGAAGCAACCGATGCCCTCATAAGCCTATTAAAAACTTCTCCATGGTACTCCGGTATAACCCTTTTTAAACATATTTATTACCGTAACGATTCTTCAAGGGTTGTTCTTCCCCTTTCCTGGCAAGTAATCGATAGCCTCAGCAATGTATACAATAGTAAAATGGTTGTCTCGCTTGAGTACTTAAAAGTACGTCCATACTATGATACATACCCTTTGTGGCGTGGCGATTTTAAGGAATATTACGGATTCATTCAGGTATCAAGCTATACCTATTGGCGCATTTACAATGTTGAAACAAGAAAGATTAATTTAGGCCAGCTACTTACCGATACCCTTTTATGGGAAAAAAACGATTGGATTGAGGTTACACCTGGCAACCAGCTTCCGGGTATATTCGAGGCTTGTGCATTTGCTGGAGCCGATGCCGGCGAGCAATTCGCACAGCTTATTGCTCCGCAATGGCAAAAGGACAGCAGAGCAATATATGTTCCCAGCACTAACAAGGAGATGAGCAGAGCATACCAACTTGCCATGCATGGAAACTGGTTAGATGCCGCCGCGGTTTGGCAAAGGTTATCTTCATCAACCAGTAAGGAGTTGGCTGCACAAGCAGCATTCAATATGGCCCTAGCCAACGAGATGCTGGGCAAATTCCAGCTATCCATTGAATGGCTCGACTTTGCAAAATCTAAATACCCTCACCTTAAGTTTCTAAAGGAGTATAAGGTTATTTTGCAGCACCGAATAGAGAACAATAAACCCCAAAAGTAAGCTTAATATTCTATAATTACTCGTAAAGTAGAAAGTGGCAAAATTCATTATATCAATTAATTATAAATTATTTTTATTTCTATCCTATAGCCTGTTTTGCGAATTGTTATCTAATTGATATTTTTGCAGCGGTAATAATGCCTCTTTAGCTCAGTTGGTTAGAGCGGCGGTTTCGTAAACCGCAGGTCGCGGGTTCAAGTCCCGTGAGAGGCTCTGGTAGGACAGGGCAACCTGTCCTTTTTAAATTTAGTGGTGCAAGCAAATGAGAGCATCAATCCTAACCATTGGCGATGAGTTACTTATCGGTCAGGTTATCGATACCAATTCGGCCTGGTTGGCCGATAGCCTTACCGAGCTTGGATTTGAGGTAACCAAAATCCTTAGCATTTCCGATAGCTCACAAGCAATTGCCGAAGCTGTTAACGAACTAATGGGCCAGTCGGATCTTGTTATTTCCACAGGCGGGTTAGGCCCTACTAGCGATGACCGGACAAAGCCAACGCTATGTGAGCTATTTGGTGGTCAGCTTATGCTCCATGCACCCTCCCTAAGCCTAATTGAACAGATTTTTCACAAACGCGGTCTTCCTCTAACTGAGACCAATAAAAACCAAGCATTAATTCCCTCTTCGTGCACACCAATTCTCAACTATCATGGAACGGCTCCTGGAATGATATTCAGGAAAGGCAATTGCCTTCTGATTTCGCTCCCGGGAGTTCCATTTGAAATGAAGAATATGTTTACTGAGGGGGTTCGGCCATTTATTGAGCAAAATTTTACCCTTCCCGCAATAGTTCGGGTAACCGTCAACACCTTTGGAATCCCTGAATCGTTCCTTTCCGATAAGTTAAAAGACTTTGAAATATATTTAGCTGATAGAAGTATTGCGCTAGCCTACCTGCCAAGCCCTTCGGGAATCAGGTTACGTCTTACTGCAACTGGTGAAAATAAGGGTAGGCTAAGCAACTTGTTGGATATGGCAGTAAATGAACTTAAGAGTTTGATTGGTGAAAATATTTTTGGTTTCAATGACGAAACACTTCCCTCGGTAGTGTCTAAAAGACTTAGGGAAAAAAATGCAACCCTAGCAGTGGCCGAAAGCTGTACAGGTGGCTATATTTCGCATTTAATAACTCAGCTGCCCGGCAGCTCCGATATATATAAGGGAGGTATTGTAGCATACTCAAACGAGATTAAACAAAACGTGCTAGGGGTAAGCCATGATTTGCTCATAAGTCATGGCGCAGTTAGCCAACCAGTAGTTGAGGCCATGCTCGATGGTACACTAAGAGTTTTCCAGAGTGAGTATGCCATTGCAGTGTCCGGCATCGCCGGACCAACAGGAGCAACCGCCGGTAAGCCTGTAGGCACCACCTGGATTGGTGTTGCATCAAGGGAAACGCGACTGGTAGAACTCTATACTTTTGGAAACCTCAGGGAGGTTAATATTCAACGCGCAGCATATACGGCTTTGCACCAATTGCTAAAACTTATGGATAAGGATTAGTGTATCAGTTTAAATATTCTTCGTAAATAAATGTATATAATATAAATATGGTAATTGTAATTTCATCATTAAATGAGAAGGTATCTAAATTAAGCTAATTTTCAGCAATTTTTTTTATCAAAATATTTGAATAATTCATAAATAATGACGTAATTTGCGTCCTGTTTCGAAAAAAGTAAAAACGGTAAAATATACAGCGATGTCAAGAGTTTGTCAGTTAACCGGAAAAAGAGTAATGGTGGGAAACAACGTTTCGCATTCAAAAAGAAGAACCAAACGCAGATTCCTGCCTAACCTTAAAACCAAAAGGTTGTTCCTTGAAAGTGAAAACCGTTGGGTTACCCTTAGGCTTAGCACTTCAGCTATGAGAACCATCGATAAGGTTGGTTTAGATAATGCCCTGAAGAAATTTGCTAAGAAAGGTCACATTTAATTTTTAAAAAAGTATAGCAATGGCAAAGAAAGGTAATAGAGTTCAGGTTATTCTGGAATGTACCGAACATAAGGAAAGTGGTTTACCTGGTACTTCAAGGTATATTACCACTAAGAATAAGAAGAATACACCCGATAGGCTTGAGCGTCGTAAGTACAACCCGATTCTCAAGAAGGTTACACTTCATCGTGAAATTAAATAACACTTTTAGATATGGCAAAGAAAGTAGTTGCTTCGCTTCAAAAAGCCACGAAAGATCGTGTGAAGTGCATTAAAATGGTGCGTTCACCCAAAACGGGCGCATACATGTTCAAGGAAGAAACAATGGATAAATCCGAATCGGCCGATTTCTTCAAACAGAAATAGTTTTCTGCATTATATCTTACAAATAAAAGCTTTTCGGTTTATTCGAAAAGCTTTTATTGTTATTTTAGCGCCCGAAAATAATATTGTATATGGGTATTCTTAACATTTTTAATCCCGATAGTAAGGACAATAATAACTCCAGTTCCCTTGACCAGGGTTTGGCCAAAACAAAGGAGAACCTTTTCAAAAGAATTTCAAGGGCTGTAGCCGGTAAGTCCAGGGTTGACGACGAGGTCTTGGACGAGCTTGAGGAGGGACTTATCTCCGCCGATGTTGGCGTTGAAACCACTCTCCGCATTATTGAACGCATCCAAAAGCGTGCTGCTGCCGAAAAGTACCTGAATACAGCAGAATTAAATACTATACTTAAAACCGAAATACTATCGTTACTTGCCGAGAATTCCGAAAATTCTATCCTTAATAATAGTGGTGAAATTCCTAAACCCTATGTAATTATGGTAGTTGGCGTTAACGGGGTTGGAAAAACTACTACTATTGGCAAACTGGCATACATGTTTAAGAACCAGGGGAAAAGGGTATTGTTGGGTGCTGCCGATACCTTCAGAGCGGCAGCCGTTGAGCAGCTTACCATTTGGGCTAATAGGGTAGATGTTCCCATTGTTAAGCAGCAAATGGGAGCCGATCCAGCTGCCGTTGCTTTCGACACCCTAAACTCTGCCAAATCTAACGACACCGACGTAGTAATTATCGATACCGCTGGTCGTCTTCACAATAAAGTCAATTTAATGAACGAGCTTTCCAAAATACGTAGGGTAATGCAAAAGGTTATTCCCGATGCACCACATGAGGTATTGCTCGTTCTGGATGGTTCAACAGGTCAAAATGCTTTTGCACAGGCACGCGAGTTCACTTCGGCAACCGATGTTACAGCCATTGCTCTCACCAAGCTCGACGGTACGGCAAAAGGGGGTGTTGTGCTTGGCATTTCCGATCAATTCAAGATACCCGTGAAGTATATCGGAGTGGGTGAAAAAATGACTGATTTGCAGATATTTGACAGGGTTGCGTTTGTTGAATCGCTATTTCGTAACGTTTAGCCAAACATGACGAAAAAAATCAATGTTGTTACCTTGGGGTGCTCAAAAAATGTTGTTGACTCCGAGGTGCTTATGCATCAGCTCGATAGAGGGGGATGGAAAATTGTTCACAATTCAAACGATCCATCGGCAAGGGTTGTTGTGATTAACACTTGCGGTTTTATTGGCGATGCTAAGGAAGAATCGGTTGAAACTATACTTGGCTTTGTCGATGCCAAAAATAGGGGGCTGATCGACAAGGTTTATGTTATGGGATGCCTTTCGCAACGCTACCGCAATGAACTGGAAACTGAAATCCCCGAAGTAGATGGATATTTTGGGGTTTCCGATTTACCACAAATTGTTGCTGAGCTCAATGTGAAGTATAACGAAGCCGAGCTGAATAAACGCTGGCTTTCAACCCCAAGGCATTACGCTTACCTGAAAATATCCGAGGGTTGCAACTGGGGATGTTCATTCTGTGCAATACCCCTTATTAGAGGTAAGCATGTTTCCCGCCCCATTGAATCATTGGTTAACGAGGCAAAAGAACTCGCCAAACAAGGCGTTAAGGAACTAATTGTAATTGCACAGGACACTACCTATTACGGATTTGATATATATGGTGAACGCCGAATTGCTCAGCTACTCAATAGCCTCAGCCAGATTGACGGTTTTGAATGGATTAGGCTTCACTATGCATACCCATCTGGTTTTCCCGATGACCTAATTGATGTCCTAAAGTCGAACCCGAAAATTTGCAAGTATATCGATATTCCATTACAGCATATAAATACTCAGGTACTTAAAATGATGCGTAGGGGGATAAGCCGAGAACAAACCATTGATTTCATTGAGAAGATAAGAAAGAATATCCCCGAAATTGTTATCCGAACCACTTTTCTGGTTGGCCACCCAGGGGAAACCCCTGAGGCTTTCAATGAACTGATTGATTTTGTTAAGGATTACCGGTTCGACAGGGTAGGTGTTTTTGCATACTCTGAGGAGGAAGGAACCTATGCTGCACAAAACTTTACCGACTCCATACCCGATGAAGAAAAAACACGTAGAGTTGAAAAGCTGATGGAGGTTCAACAAAGGGTATCTTTTGAGTTAAACCAGCTGAGAGTTGGTCATACGTATAAGGTTGTAATTGATGCAATTGAAGACCATTACGCTGTTTGCCGAACGGAGTTCGATTCACCCGAGGTGGATCAGGAGGTTCTGGTAAAGCTTAACGCTATTAATGTAAAACCCGGCGAGTTTCATACAGTACGTATTGTAGAGGCCCAGGAATACGATTTAATCGGTGAGCTTATATAAAAAATAAAGGTCGTTGTTAACGACCTTTATTTCAATTTAATGCATCATGCTACTTAACTAATTCCTTTAATACTTTAATTGCAGCATCGTAGTTTGGTTCTTGGGCAATTTCAGGTACATACTCCACGTATTTAATGGTATCATCCTTATCTATTATCACAACACCACGGGCAAGTAGCCTTAATTCCTTTATCAGAAAACCATAGTTTGTACCAAACTCTAGGTCTCTATGATCCGAAAGGGTAACTAAGTTGGTAATTCCCTCAGCTCCACAAAAACGCTTTAGGGCAAAAGGCAAATCGTTCGAAATCGCTATAAATACAACCTTATCGCCAAATTCCGATGCGGTCTTGTTGAACTTGTGGTTCTGAACCGAACATACGCTGGTGTCAATGGATGGGAAAATGGATATTAGTTTTACTTTTCCCTTAAAATCGCTCATTTTTACAGGCTTTAGAGAGTTATCAAGAGCTGTAAATTCTAAAGCTTTATCGCCTACCTTAACCTGTTCGCCTGTCAGGGTTACGGGATTTCCGCCAAATGTTACTGTTTTCATAATTCTATTTGGTTAGTTTGCTACTAATATAACAACTTTGCTAGGGGAATGTTCAAAAAAAAGAGACACACCTTTTGTTGTGCGTCTCTTTCTCATTGTATTACAACTTATTACTCTTCATCGGCGTTGGTAACCTCCTCTTCAGCTTTTGCTGTTCGAATGGTAATTTCGTCATTCTTTTTACTATAGCCAACCAGGAATACTGCACCAGGTTTTGCATCGCTCTTTATTAAGGCTTCAGCTAGAGGATCTTCCAGATACTTTTGAATGGCTCGTTTTAGTGGACGCGCGCCATACTGAACATCATATCCCTTTTCCGTGATGAAATCCTTGGCTGCAGTCGAAATCTTAATGGTATAGCCTAAACCAGCAACCCTGTCGAATAATCCTTTAAGCTCAATATCGATGATTTTGTGTATATCGCTCTTGGTAAGCGAGTTGAACATAACAATGTCATCAATACGGTTTAAGAATTCGGGGGCAAAGGCTTTTTTCAGCGCCTTTTGGATTATACTTTTCTCGTAATCGCTTTTTGCCTCCGACTTGGCTTTTGTGGCAAAACCTACACCTTGTCCAAACTCCTTCAAATCACGGGTTCCAATGTTGGAGGTCATTATTATTATGGTATTCTTAAAATCAACCCTACGTCCTAAGCTGTCGGTTAGCTGGCCTTCGTCCAAAACCTGGAGTAGAATGTGAAAAACATCGGGGTGTGCTTTTTCAACTTCATCGAGCAAAACAACCGAGTAGGGTTTTCGACGTACTTTCTCGGTGAGCTGCCCTCCCTCTTCGTAACCTATGTATCCCGGAGGCGCACCAACAAGTCGCGACACGGAGAATTTCTCCATGTACTCGCTCATATCGATACGAATAAGGTTATCGGTAGTATCGAAAAGGTATTTTGCCAGAACCTTTGCAAGCTGTGTTTTTCCAACACCGGTTGGCCCAAGAAAAATAAACGAACCAATAGGACGATTTGGATCCTTTAGCCCGGCGCGGTTACGTTGAATAGCCTTAACAATCTTATCAATTGCCTCGTCCTGACCAATAACTGAGCGCTTCAGCTCATCGGCCATTTTGAGTAGACGTGCGCCTTCAGCCTGAGCTATACGCTGAACGGGAACTCCAGTCATCATGGCAACAACTTCGGCTACCTTTTCGGCATCTACAGTTTCGCGATGCTTAGTTAGCTCTTTTTCCCACCGCGCTTGCTCTGCTTCTAACTGTTCAATAAGTTTTTTTTCGTTATCACGATACTTTGCCGCTAGCTCAAACATCTGGTTCTTAACCGCTTTGATCTTTTCCTTTTTGGTCTCCTCAATAAGTTTTTCCAGCTTGAGAATACTCTCGGGAACCTTAATGTTTGAGATATGAACGCGCGAACCAGCCTCATCCAGGGCATCTATTGCCTTATCGGGCAAATGCCTGTCGCTGATGTATCGCATGGTAAGTTTCACGCATGCCTCAATGGCGTCGGGGGTATAGGTTACGTTATGGTGTTCCTCGTATCTCTCCTTAATGTTGTTGAGTATTTCAATCGTCTCCTCAGGCGTTGTGGGTTCAATCATTACCTTTTGGAAGCGTCGCTCCAACGCTCCATCCTTCTCAATGTGCTCGCGGTACTCGTCAAGGGTAGTAGCCCCAATGCATTGGAGTTCGCCACGGGCAAGTGCAGGTTTGAGCATGTTGGCGGCATCGAGCGAGCCGGTGGCTCCACCTGCTCCTACAATAGTATGAATCTCGTCAATGAAAAGAATAATGTTTGGGCTACGGGTAAGCTCATTTAGTATGGCTTTCATGCGCTCCTCAAACTGTCCCCGATACTTTGTGCCGGCAACTATTGATGCTAAATCGAGTGCGATTACCCGTTTATTGAATAGCACACGCGACACTTTCTTTTTAACAATTCGTAGGGCTAACCCTTCGGCAATAGCCGATTTACCAACGCCAGGCTCACCAATGAGGATTGGATTATTCTTTTTTCGGCGGCTCAGTATTTGGGCTATTCGCTCTATTTCCCTTTCTCGTCCGATTATTGGGTCTAAACGACCCTCCTCTGCGGCTTTGGTAAGATCAATCCCAAAGTTATCCAATACTGGGGTATCGGACGACTTAGAGGATGATTGACCTGAACGCCCCATATTGCCAAAAATACCACCTTCGCCTTCATCATCCTCGCTGCCACCGCCGGAAAAGTCATCTTTATCACCCGAATCCTCCACAATCAAATGTTTACGAACCGTTTCGTAATCAACATTATGCTCTAGTAGCAACTGGGTGATATAGCTGGTTTCATCCTTTAGAATTGCGAGTAAAAGATGGGCTGTATTGATAGTATCGCTTTTAAGCGAACGGGCTTCAAGTATTACGATTTTTAAAACCCTTTCAGTTGATTTGTAAATACTAATGTCCTCAGACTCATCAATACCCGAATTATTATCAGCGGGTTGTAACAACCGGCTGTCAATCGACTTTTTTAGATCGTTTAAATTTAAACCCTCCGAAAGCAGAATATTGATTGCTTCGCCCTCACCATCACGAAGAATACCTAAAAAGAGATGATCGGGGGTAATGGCTGTATTACCCAACCGGATAGCCTCCTCGCGACTGTAAGCTATAACATCTTTGATTTTTTGTGAAAACTTTTGTTCCATAAATACTTCTCCAAAAACTTTTACTAAAGTAATAGACATAAACGTAACAACAATGCTTTTGTTAATAAATTTAGTATTTTTTTAATAAATAATGAACAACATCATTAACCATTCTTTTTTTTACGCTTAAATAGCTATCTTAGCACGTTATTTCTGAAGTAAAAAATGACTTTTTAAGCTTTTATTATATGTCTGAGGGTGAAAGGATTATACAGATCAACATTGAGGAGGAAATGAAATCATCGTACATTGACTATTCAATGTCGGTGATAGTATCGAGAGCATTACCCGATGTGCGTGACGGTTTAAAACCCGTTCACAGAAGGGTTCTTTTCGGAATGGCCGATCTGGGGCTCAATGCAGGTAAACCATTCAAGAAATCGGCACGTATCGTGGGTGAGGTCCTGGGTAAGTACCACCCTCATGGCGACTCCTCGGTTTATGAGGCAATGGTTCGCATGGCGCAGGATTGGGCAATGCGCTACCCGCTGGTTGATGGACAGGGTAACTTTGGATCAGTTGACGGCGATAGTCCCGCAGCTATGCGTTACACGGAGGCTAGGCTAACCAGAATTGCAGAGGAGACACTTGCCGATATCGACAAGAATACCGTTGACTTTAAGCTAAACTTCGACGATACCCTGGAAGAACCCACGGTGCTTCCTACCAAAATACCCCTTCTTCTGGTCAACGGCACATCAGGTATAGCCGTAGGGATGGCCACCAACATGCCTCCCCACAACCTCTGCGAGATTGTTGACGCCATTTGTGCCACTGTGGATAACCCCGAGATTACCATAGATGAACTGCTTAAATATGTTAAAGGACCCGATTTCCCAACAGGTGGTATAATATATGGTTATCAGGGAGTTAAGGAAGCATACCTTTCCGGAAAGGGTAGGGTGGTGATCCGCTCCAGAACGGAAATTGAACAAACCGAATCCGGGCGCTCCAAGATTATTGTTACGGAAATACCCTATATGGTGAATAAGGCCGAAATGATTAAAAAGATTGCCGACCTTATTAACGATAAGAAAATTGAGGGTATCAGCTATATTAACGATGAATCCGACAGGCAAGGAACTCGAGTTGTAATAATCCTTAAAAAAGAGGCTGTTGCCAATGTTGTGTTAAACAATTTGTTTAAGCACACACAGCTGCAATCCTCTTTTGCTATCAACAATATTGCTTTGGTGGATGGACGCCCCAAGCAGCTTAACCTGAAGGATTTAATAGTACAGTTCATTAAGCACAGGCATAGCATTATCCTGCGCCGTACTCAATATGAGCTAGATGAAGCTCAAAAACGGGCCCATATCCTGGAAGGATTACTAATAGCTATTGACCATATCGATGAGGTGATTAACCTTATACGTGCTGCTTCTTCGCCTAACGAGGCCAAGGAAAAGCTTATGGAAAGGTTTGGTCTTAGCGAAGTTCAAGCCCAAGCTATCATCGATATGCGCTTAAGGAGCCTTACCGGGCTTGAGCGTGAAAAGGTTAAGCAGGAATATGAGGAACTACTAAAGCAAATTGCTTATCTCAAACAGGTTCTAGAGGATGAAAACCTTCAGAAAAAGATCATCAAGGATGAGATGATCGAGATGAAGGAAAAGTATGGCGATAATCGTAAAACTGAGATTGTGCCTGATGCTGAGGAGTTCAACCCCGAAGATTTTTATGCCGACGAGGAAGTGGTTATCACCATTTCCCACATGGGTTATATCAAGCGTACTCCACTGTATGAATACAAGCTTCAATCCAGGGGGGGAGTAGGCTCAAAAGGTAGCACAACCCGCGATGAGGATTTCATTGAGCATATCTATGTAGCATCCATGCATAACACCATGCTTTTCTTCACTGAAAAAGGCAAGTGTTACTGGTTAAAAGTGTACGAAATACCTGAAGGTAACAAGGCTTCAAAGGGCAGGGCTATCCAGAACCTTATTAACATTGAGAACGACGACACAATACGTGCATACATTAATGTTAAAACATTAACCGACCCTGAGTACCTGAATAATAACTATATTGTTCTTTGCACAAGGAATGGCATAATTAAAAAGACATCGCTAGAGGCGTATAGCCGTCCACGACAGAGTGGAGTAATGGCAATTACCATCAAAAAGGGCGATCAGCTTATAGAGGCATGCCTAACCAATGGTAACAAGCAAATCATCCTAGCTGCTCGCGAAGGAAAAGCCATTCGTTTCCACGAAAAACTTGTACGTCCAATAGGTAGAACCGGAAGTGGCGTTAGGGGAATGAACCTAGCACAGGGCGATTCCATTATTGGCATGATTTGTGTTGAAGAAAATGAAAACAAGGATATACTGGTTGTAGCAGAAAACGGTTATGGTAAACGTTCTAAACTTGACGATTACCGAGTTACCGGTAGAGGTGGAAAAGGTGTTAAAACAATAACTATTACACCAAAAACAGGTAAACTTATAAGCATTAAAGCCGTTGACGACAATAACGATATAATGATTATTAACAAGAGCGGTTTAACCATCCGATTGAGTGCCAAAGAACTTCGAGTTATTGGCAGAACAGCACAGGGTGTTAAACTAATTAACCTCAGGAAAAACGATTCCATTGCGGCCATAGCCAATGTGGAGGCAAGCGATGAAGAAAATATTGATCAACAAGAAACCATTGATAACGACGAATCAGTAAACGAGTAACTTAATTTAACAATTATCTTATGAAACGACTAACAATTTTAATTTCAATGCTCTTTGTTGCTGTAATGGTAACAGCGCAAACCAGCAAGGAAATCAATTTCGATCAGTATGCCAAAAAGGTTGAAAAAAGCAACGCCGAAATCCAGGATCCCAAAAAGAATACCAAGGATGCCACATGGATTAAAAGGGGTGAGCTTATGATAGACCTTTTTGATGCTCAAATCCTCAGGGCATACGTTGGAATGGATCCAAATACATTTATGCTTGTTGTAGGAAAACCCATACAGCAGGAAAAAGTAGAAGTTGATGGGGTTCAACTCGATAAGTATGTTATGGAAAGGGTTAACTTCTACTTTAACAACGGTCAACTTGAACGCTGGGAGGTTACTAAGCCCGTTATTGATAAACCTTTGGATTTGGCCCTTGAAAGTTTCCTGAAAGCAATTGAGATCAACACCAAGGGTAAGAGCACCAAGAAATTGCAAGAAAACCTTGTAAAACTAAAAGGTCTATACGTTAACGAAGGTTCAAACCAGTATACTCTAAAAGATTACAAGGGTGCCTTTGAATCCTTCAAAAAGGTTATAGAGATTGGTACACTTCCTATTCTCAACCAGAAAGACACTGCAATTTATTACTATGCAGGTTTATCAGCTCAACTTGCCGGATTACTTGAGGAATCAATTCCATACTACCAGAAATCCATTGAACTTGGTTTTACCAATGATGGTGCTGTTTACTTTAATATATTTGATGCCTACAAGAACCTGAATAAAGGCGATGAAGGTCTAAAATACCTAGAGGAAGGTTTCATAAAGTATCCCAAAAACACAAACGTATTATTCTCTCTAATTTCCTACTATATCGATAAACAGGAAGATCCTACTAAGATTCTTGTATACATTGATAAGGCAATTGAAACCGAGCCAAACAACTCATCGCTTTACTTTGCAAAGGGTACATTGTACGATAGGCTGGGAGATGGCGAAAATGCTCTGGAAGCCTACAAAAAAGCTATTGAGATCGATCCTAATTTCTTTGATGCTTACTACAATATTGGTGCGCTTTACTTCAATAAAGGTGTAAAGTACATAGAGGAAGCCAATAAGGTTCCTGCTCGTGAACTTGATAAATACGATGCTCTTATGGAAAAGGCTAATGCAGAATTTAAGAACTCAATGCCTTACATGGAACAAGCATATAAAGTAAATCCCAATAGCAAGGAAGCTGTTGAAGCTTTGAAAAATATCTATTTCCGTTTCCGTAACGAGAGCCAGGAAATGTTGGATAAGTACAATGAATTCAACGAAAAGGCAAAACAGATGTAATTCTGATAAATTAATAAAAGCCCCGAAGTGGGGCTTTTATTTAAAGCATATTACTTAACATAATATTAATTATATGACTTTTATTTAAGTGCTTCTGGAGTCCAGTTCTTAAGGAAATTCAGAACTTTCTTTCGGTCGTAACCATCGCCGGACTCTAGCAAACCCGAATCCTGAGTGTGTATTCTGTTTCCATTGGAATTTAAAATCACAAGAACAGGAAAACCAAAACGCTGTGGCTTTTCAAGCTTTTCAAGAACATCTAAATTTTTATTTTCCTTGCTGTAGTTAACCTTAACCACAACGTAGTTTTTGGTTAGGATTTCGGATATAGTTGAATCTGCGTTCATAAAATTATGGAGCTTAACGCACCATGGACACCAATTGCCTCCAATTTGAATGAAAACATGCTTATTTTCCTGCTTTGCTTTGTTAATTGCGGCTGCAATTTCAGCCTTAGCGTCGGCATTGGGATTATATATGTTTACCTGGGCGTTAGCCATCAATCCCAATAAAATTAATAGATTTAGTAGCAACAATCGTTTCATAGTATTTAATTTAGAACACTCAAAGATATTAAGATATTGGAATCGGATATTCAAAAGCAAAAAATCCTATTTTAACACTCTGATATTGTGTTATATAATATTTTTTGAAAAAAATATTCACAACTCCCCTTGCAATTTCTTTTTTTGCACTATAATTGCGGAAAATTTTAAGCGATTTATGAGTAAGAAAAGAGCAGCAGTAAGTCTTAGCAATTTGTCTCCTGAGCTTTTAAAAATATTCAAGGAAAGATACCCCCATGGGTATCAGGACTTTGTTTTCAAGGTTGAGAAGCCAAATGGCGATTTTTTCCATGCCGTTACCCTTGAAACCGAGGATGCCATTTACCTGGTAAAGGTACCAGTAAAAATTGACACAAAGATAAAGGATGAGGATGAGGAGAAGGAATTTTTCGGCAGCTTGACCGATGATACCATCGGAACCGAGGGCGATGAATTCCCTGATGATATTAGCGATGAGGAGCCTGCTGAGGAGATAGCCGACGAGTAATTTTCTTAATTTAAGCTACATGCGGACGATTTCGAGTAGAGGTCGTCCTTTTTTGTACCCTATAACTTTGCAACTAACGCTTTTTCCTACACTGAACGATGAGGCATTCTCAATTTGTAAGCCACACTTCATGCCAAATTTATCATACACTACCGCAACCCTACTACTACCTAGTTCATTACTATAATCCTCTTCAATTGCTGCAATCTCAAATTGATATACTCCACCCACCTTATAGTATGGATGTTCTGGGTCAATCATCAAAAATCCTCTGTTATCAGTACCTCTATATCTGGCAACAATAGGAATCCCTTCTTTGAAACCATAGTGTTTATAGTGCTTTACCTTTAGCAAGGCTATACAATTCGATTTTGATTTTAGCAGGTAATACTCCTCGTTCTGAATAACTACTACCTTACTTAGAAAAAGCAATATCTCCTGTCCATTACTTAAGGTATCGGGGCAAATGTCCCATTTAGCAATTGCTGAAAGGATAGGAACACCCTTTTTAACACTAAGCACTTTAAGCTTTACCTCCTCTTGTCTATCATCAATGGTCCCTTTAGGAGCTAAAACTTCTATTTCATTACCAAAAATATCGCATACAATTATACTCTGCACCTCCTCAATTGCAGTATCGCCAATATGTTTAATCTTAAAAGTATATGTACCCCCGGTTTTGTAAACCGGATGCGCTGGCTCAATAAAAATTTGACCCGTGCAGTTTATCTTATCTATCCTGCATTGAATGGTAGAGTTTTCTGCTATATTGTACTTATCATAATATTGAGCCGGCAATAGCAATTTTTTGCCCGATTCATGGGAAAGAACGAATTGCTTGCCGCCTCCAGGCACATCAATTACTTTAGTAATCTTAAAATTATACCACTCCCCTTCCCTAAAAATCATAAAAAACAGTATGTTGTTTTACAATGAATTATCGTAAAATAATTGATAAGAATGATAAAATTAAAGTTTGATTCAAAAATATTAACATATCAATTCCAGAAACAACAATATCTAACTAGTAATCAAAATATTATCGCCTTCAAAAACCTCTCCTACTATTGCCGAATAAGTTAAACCAGCCTCTTTTAAAAGACTTAGGGCCTCATTAACCCTTTCAGGCTTAACACCCATTAGTATTCCACCCGACGTTTGAGCATCGCACATAAGCATTTTAATATTGTAGTCAACATTTGGGTCACCAGTCAGATGGCTGCCTACAAACTCGAGATTACGGAATGCAGCACCGGGAATGCAGCCCTCATCCACAAGCTGATATACCTCAGGAAGCAGGGGTATTTTGCTTGTGTAAAGCTTAACACCAACGCGGCTTGCCTTAGCCATTTTGTATACGTGGCCAATAAGCCCAAACCCGGTAATATCGGTAGCACCTTTAACACCAACGGTTTGCATGACCTGCGCGGCAGTATTGTTAAGCTGTTTCATCCAGAAAAGGGCCTCGCTGTAAGCCGCTTCGGACACAATTCCTAAGCGCTTAGCGGCTACCGCTACACCAGTGCCCAAAGGTTTGGTCAGGATCAAAGCATCGCCGGGTTGTAAGCCGGCATTGGTAATCACCTTATCAGGATGAACTCTACCCACCACGGCTAAACCATACTTTGGGGGATAGTCGTCGATGGTGTGACCACCAATAATTATTGTATTTGCTTTTTGAGCTACACTTGCCCCACCCTCAAGGATTTGCCTGTAGGCATCTAAAGGAATTTTAGTAGAAGGGAACATGGCTATGTTTAGCGCAAGGAAAGGTTCGCCCCCCATGGCGTAAACATCGCTCAATGAATTGGTTGCGGCTATTTGTCCATACTCATACGGATCGCTACATACAGGTGGGAAAAAATCGGTGGTGAATATTAGGGCTAAATCCTCATTTATCTTGAAAACCCCAGCATCGTCGTGGGTATCAATATCTACCAATACATTGGGATCGGTCACTTTGGGCAGGTTAAGCAGAATGGACTCGAGCACCGAAGCTGGAATCTTAGCCGAACAGCCACCGTACTCCACAGTGGTTAACAAGTCGAAATTGGTACTCATGAATCTACTTCTATTACTATGTTAAACGATAATCTATTTAGTTGTAATTCAGCTAAGAGATTATTACTATCAGAACAATCAATTTCAATACACATACCACATTCAGAGCTGTACTCCTTGGGTACTGGAATTATTTGATACTGCACGCCTAAGCCTACAATAATATGCTCAGCTTGCATTACCTTATGAATACTCTGAAAAAGGAGTAAACATTTACCTTTCCGTTCATCCATGATCGAGCTCTTTCAGGGCAGAGTAAAGGTAATTCAAATCGGTTGAATTATGGTATTTGGAAAGCGAAAACCTGACAGTACCCATAGGGAACGTCCTTAGGGTTTGGTGCGCAAGCGGTGCACAGTGAAGACCACTTCGGGTTTCAATGGAGTAGCGCTTGAAAAGCTGATCCGACAGTTCTGAAGGGCTGTATTTATTGGAAGTTATTGAGAATAACGATGCCTGATGCTTAACATCAAGGGATCGGAACACTTTAAATGATCTTAAATGCTCAACCCTTTCGAGTAGGTCCATAAAATGTTTTCGCTCGTAGCTATTGGTTACATTTGCCGATAGGGCTCCATATAAACCGAAAATACCCAAAACATTTGGGGTTCCGGCCTCAAACCTATCGGGTAAAAAGTCGGGCATCAGAAAGCTATCGGAACGGGAACCGGTACCTCCATGTATTAACGGGTTGATTATTTCGGGGGTGCGAACAAACAGGCAACCTGTTCCGGTTGGTCCCATCAACCCCTTATGCCCAGTTAATGCCAGCATATCGATGTTCCAGGTATCCACCTCAATAGGAATATGCCCTGCCGACTGACTTGCATCGACAAGCAATGGAATTTCACCCAGTAGAGCTTTTAGCTCAGCAATAGGCTGTACAACCCCATTCACATTACTAACATGGTTAACAATACACAGATCGTATGATTTTAGATCCAATTGCCTGAGGCCTTCAAGATTTATTGAACCATCGGGGTTGTATGGCATGATATCGAACTCAAGTCCAATAGTATTCTGCAGCTGAAACACAGGGCGTGTTACCGCATTATGCTCCAAGGGGGAAATAAGTACTCGTTTTTTCCGGTAGGGAAAACCCTTTATGGCAATATTGAGTGCATGGGTTGCGTTATAAGTAAACACTATATGTTCGGTAAGGCTTGTGCCTAATAGCCTGGCGAGTAAGATTCGGGTATGTTCAACTATCCGAGAAACATTAATAACCCTATCGTATGCACTACGTCCATAGGTGCCACCAAGCTTCAGGTACTCATTAATGTATTGGGCAACATCAGGTGGCTTAGGGTGACTGGTAGCCGAATTATCGAAGTAATAGTTCGCCATTACTACGGTTTAACAGTATGGATTCCTGAGCTAAGCCTTTCAGCAATATAGAGCATATTTGAGATTGTTCCCACCTCAATTTTATCCTTTATACTAAAGAAATCGACACATGTTCCGCAAAGTGTGATTTTAACACCCATTTCCATTAGTTTTACTAGGCTCTGAGCAGTATCGCTACCCTTTACAGCAAGTGTAACTGCGCTGTTGTAACAGATGATCTCCTCCGGAAGCCCTTCGAGACTGGGTAGAGTGTTTAAAAAACCTTTCATGAGAATTTTTCCCAGATCATTGTCTCCATTCCCCATTAAATGGCTGGTAAGAACAACAATGTATTTTTTGCCTCTGGGTGGAAAACTGATCTCGCAGTATTCCTCTGCCTCTTTCTTGGGATTAAATTCCGAACCAGTTGGATTGATTGTTAGGGTAAAAAGTCCATTCTGTTCATCAACGGTAAATGGGATTGCGTTATCGGCTAAAAAACGGGAAACATTCTGGCACGATGTTGCGTTGTCTATTAAAACCTGAATCGTTTCATCCTTAACCGATTCTTTCAGAGCCTTTTTAGTATTGATAAGTGGCTGAGGGCATAGCTGTCCACGACAATCAATAATTTTTGTCATATTGGTTTCTTTAGTTTAAACTATATCGCTATTTATCAATGCTTTATTAATGCGCTTAACAATAGCCGGTCCCTCGTAGATGAACCCTGTGTAAACCTGAATGAGTGTAGCACCGGCTTTCAGTTTCTCTATTGCATCGTCAGGAGAATGAATGCCACCAACCCCAATAATGGGTTTTGCCCCCTGGGTAAGGGTATGAATAAGCTTAATTACTTCTGTAGAACGTTTAGCCAATGGCTTACCGCTTAAACCTCCATTCCCAATGGTTTTAACTTTTGCTTCAGGGGTTTGAAGGTTATCGCGTGATGTTGTAGTATTGGTTGCAATATACCCATCAATTCCTTCTTCTTCAGCAATTTTAATTGTGGCAGTCAGATGTTCATTGGTGAGATCCGGTGAAACCTTAAGAAGTATTGGTTTATAGAAATCGTAGTTCATTCGTTCGGCATTAATTGCCTTAAGTAAGCTTTTCAGACTATCATCGTCCTGCAAATCGCGCAGATTTGCTACGTTGGGACAACTAACATTTACCACAATGTAGTCCACATGGGGGTATAAACCATGGAAAACAGTAAGATAGTCATCGATTGCATTTTGGTTTGGCGTTAACGTATTCTTTCCAATGTTACCACCTATTATTAAATTCTTTGGACGACGCTTTCTTGACAGGTTCAACTTAACAT
>Ga0208198_1000425_pt1 | contig 48440 bp, 36 predicted proteins | sample AD_JPNTR2_MetaG_FD_184446 | JGI IMG/M metagenome (GOLD analysis project Ga0208198, IMG submission 184446) | Active sludge microbial communities of municipal wastewater-treating anaerobic digesters from Japan - AD_JPNTR2_MetaG (SPAdes) (version 2) | ecosystem: Engineered > Bioreactor > Anaerobic...
CACTGGTCACGGTGGTTGTAGTAGATGTGCTTGGAGTAGTTGATAACGCCCAGCATCTCATCGCCGTTGTAGTTAGCGAATGAGAAGCCTGTGCCTGTTCCGTCGAACTCATTGTAGGGCATAACGGTGTCCTTCAGGCCGCCTGTCTCACGAACTATCGGGATAGTTCCGTATCTCAGGGAGATCAGCTGAGTCAGGCCGCAGGGCTCGAACAGTGACGGCATGAGCATAGCGTCAGCCGCAGCGTAGAGCTTGTGGGCGAGCTGGTCTGAGTACATGATATTTGCTGAGACCCTCTCCGGGTACTTCCACTGATAGTGCTTGAACATATTCTCATAGCGAGAGTCACCTGTGCCGATGATAACGAACTGAGTGTTCTCGTCAACGATGCGCTCGATAGCGTAGTTCACCAGGTCAAGGCCCTTCTGGTCGGTGAGTCTGGAGATGATAGCGATCATGTACTTGCCCTCATCAACGGGAAGTCCCAGCTCCTCCTGGAGCTTGCGCTTGTTCTCAGCCTTTTTGGTCTTGCAGTTCTTGGAATTATACTCGGCAAAGATGTTCTTGTCGTTGGACGGGTCGAATACCTTGTAGTCGATACCGTTGAGGATACCACGGAGAGAAGCAGATCTTGCCCTCAACAGGCCGTCGAGCTGCTCGCCGTAGAAGGGATACTTGATCTCCTCAGCATAGGTCTCGGAAACTGTGGTGATATAGTCAGCGTACACCAGACCGCCCTTGAGCATATTAGCGCTCTTGTTGAACTCCAGCTTATCGGGAGTGAACATATAATCGGGCAGAGCTGTGTTGTACTTGAAGGTGTCGATGTCCCACACGCCCTGGAATTTCAGGTTGTGGATCGTCATGATCGTCTTTGTGGAGCTGTAGAAGGGATTTGTGGCGAAGGTAGAGTGCATGAACACCGGGATCAGAGCCGACTGCCAGTCGTGGCAATGGATAATGTCGGGACGGAAGCCGATAACAGGCAGGATTGCCAGAACAGCCTTACAGAAGAATGTAAAGCGCTCGATGTCCCATTTCAGGTCAGAGGTATATGGGTAGTCACACTTATAGTAGAACTCGTTGTCAACAAAGTAGAATTTGATCCCGTTGTACTCATACTCCATGATACCAACGTGAACGCCGTCGGGGCGGTAGCCGTAGTCCATATAGAAGTGAGTAACATACTTGAAATTGTCCCTGAATTTAGCGGGGATACAGGTGTAATAGGGCAAGATCACACGGACGTCGAACTCGTCCTTATTGATATACTGCGGCAGAGCGCCCACAACGTCAGCCAGACCGCCTGTCTTTATAAAGGGAACACATTCCGAAGCAGCGAAGAGGATATTTTTCATGCTGTCAGCTCCTTACATTTTTAGATTTGCTGTTTTACAGCTCTCTATCATTATACACCAATTTACTTTTCAAGTCAATAGAAATGTATAATTTTTGCACAAAAATTTTAGGGGCAGCCGAAACTGCCCCTTTCTGTTCATTATTTGAAATACGCAACTCCGCTCTCGAAGATCTTCTGATCCTTTTCTCCGGGAACGTTCTTGCAGATGTAGCTGCCCTTACGCTCGGAGTGACCCATCTTTCCGAGGACTCTTCCGTCGGGAGAAGTGATGCCCTCGATAGCCTCGATAGAGGTGTTGGGGTTGTAGCGGATATCCATTGTGGGATCGCCGTTCAGGTCAACGTACTGAGTAGCGATCTGGCCATTCTTAGCCATCTGCTGGATCAGGCGGTCAGGAGCAACGAAGCGTCCCTCGCCGTGTGAGATAGCGATGCTGTGGATGTCGCCCACCTCGCAGCCGTAGAGCCAGGGGCTCTTATTGGAGGCGATACGGGTATTGACCATCATGGACTGATGGCGGTTGATGGTGTTGAAGGTCAGTGTGGGAGCATCGTCAGCCATGTCCACGATCTCGCCGTAGGGCACAAGACCCAGCTTGATCAGTGCCTGGAAGCCATTGCAGATACCCAGCATAAGGCCGTCACGGTTTTTCAGCAGGTCGTGTACTGCGTCCTTGATCTTGGGGTTGCGGAAGAAGGCAGTGATAAACTTTCCGCTTCCCTCGGGCTCGTCACCGCCGGAGAAGCCGCCGGGGATCATGATGATCTGAGAGCTCTTGATAGCTGTCTCAAAGTAGCGTACCGACTCCTCGATGTCGCCTGCGGAGAGGTTGCGGATGACCACTACCTCAGTGCGTGCGCCGGCTTTCTCGAAGGCACGGGCTGTGTCGTACTCGCAGTTGGTGCCGGGGAATACAGGGATCAGCACCTTAGGCTGAGCGGCCTTGATAGAGGCTGTCAGGTGGAGCCTGTCTGTGTAGGAGTAGGTTTCGGGAGTAGCTGTAGTTGTCTTTATGCGGCAGGGGAAAACGGGCTCCAGCTTGCCTTCCCATACACGCTGAGCAGGCTCTAAGCTGAATGTGTAGTCCAGAGCACTGATCTTGTAATCGGCGATAGTCTTACCGATAACACGCTCATTCTGCTGAGCATCGCCATCAAGCTCGATGACGAAAGCACCGTAGCAGGGCTTGTACAGCTCCTTAGCGGTCATTCTTGTGCTGAACTCGAAGCCCAGCTTGTTGCCGAAGCACATTTTAGCGATACCCTCAGCAGCTCCGCCGCAGCCGATAGTCCAAACAGCCTTTGCACGGCCATCAGCGATGATCTGCTCTACCTGGTCGAATACAGCCTTCACGCTGTCGAAAACAGGCAGGCCGTTCTCATCATAATCAGGAGCAAGGTAGATAACGGTGTCACCTGCGCCCTTGAATTCTGTGGAAACTACCTTGTCGGCCGTTGCTGTAGAAACTGCGAAGGAAACAAGTGTGGGAGGAACGTCGATGTTCTCGAAGGTACCGGACATAGAGTCCTTACCGCCGATAGAGCCGCAGCCCATTTCAAGCTGAGCCTTGAAAGCTCCCAGCAGAGCAGCCATAGGCTTGCCCCAGCGCTTGGGATCGTTCTGAGTTCTCTCGAAATACTCCTGGAAGGTCAGCCAGCACTTCTTATAGGTACCGCCGGCAGCAACTACCTTGGCGATAGACTCGATAACAGCCATCATTGCGCCGTGGTAGGGTGACTTCTCGGAAACATTGGGATCAAAGCCCCAGCCCATAAGTGAGCAGGTGTTGGTCTCGCCCTTGAGAACGGGGATCTTTGCGGCCATAGCCTGTGAGGGAGTCATCTGATAAGCTCCGCCGAAGGGCATGAGGACTGTGCCGGCACCGATGGTGGAGTCGAACTTCTCGATGAGGCCCTTCTGTGAGCAAACGTTCAGGTTGCCCAGCAGCTGAGTCCAAGCCTCTGCGGAGTCAGCAGGGATGCTCTCCTCCTCATCAGAGGGAGCCTCAACGGTGATGTCTGTATACTTGGGAGCTCCGTTGGAATTGAGGAACTCTCTTGAAAGGTCAACGATAGTATTGCCGTTCCAAACCATTTTCAGTCTGAGCTCAGCCACAACGTCAGCTACCAGAGTAGCCTCCAGGTTTTCCTTAGCAGCCTCAGCCAGGAACTTATCCAGATCCTCGGGAGCGATGACTACTGCCATTCTCTCCTGAGACTCGGAGATAGCGATCTCAGTACCGTCAAGGCCGTCGTACTTCTTGGGAACAGCGTTGAGGTTGATGACAAGGCCGTCTGTGAGCTCGCCGATAGCAACGGAAACGCCGCCTGCACCGAAGTCGTTGCAGCGCTTGATCATCTTAGTTACCTCGGGGTTGCGGAACAGTCTCTGGAGCTTTCTCTCCTCAGGGGGATTACCCTTCTGTACCTCGGCTCCGCAGCTCTCCAGTGACTCAAGAGTATGAGACTTGGAGGAGCCTGTAGCGCCGCCGCAGCCGTCACGGCCGGTCTTTCCGCCAAGGAGGATAACGATGTCTCCCGGAACAGGAGCCTCACGGCGGATATTCTCAGCAGGAGCAGCACCAAGAACTGCGCCGATCTCCATACGCTTTGCAACATAGCCGGGGTGGTATACCTCAGCAACGTGGCCTGTAGCAAGGCCTATCTGGTTACCGTAGGAGCTGTAGCCGTTCGCAGCACCAACAGTGATCTTTCTCTGGGGGAGCTTGCCGGCAATGGTGTCCTCAACAGGAACAAGAGGATTAGCAGCACCGGTGACACGCATAGCCTGGTAAACGTAGGAGCGTCCTGACAGGGGATCACGGATAGCTCCGCCAAGGCAGGTAGCCGCACCGCCGAAGGGCTCGATCTCGGTGGGGTGGTTGTGGGTCTCGTTCTTGAACATGAGGATCCAGTCCTCAAGCCGGCCGTCGATGTCCACCTTGATCTTTACGGAGCAGGCATTGATCTCCTCGCTCTCGTCAAGGTCGGGAAGAAGGCCGTCAGCCTTCAGCTTCTTAGCAGCAAGAGTACCGATGTCCATGAGGGTAACGGGCTTGTCCGTTCTGCCCAGCTCCTCACGAACGTTCAGGTACATATCATATGTATCACGGATATAGGGAGTCTTGATGTCAACATTCTCAACGTTTGTCAGGAATGTAGTGTGACGGCAGTGATCTGACCAGTAGGTGTCGATCATGCGGATCTCAGTGATAGTGGGATTGCGGTGCTCAGTGTTGCGGAAATAGTCCTGACAGAAGGCGATGTCGTCATAGTCCATAGCAAGGCCGAACTGGTCCACGAAGGCATGAAGGCCTTTCTCGTTAAGGTCGATGAAGCCTTCCAGCTCCTCAACAGTAGTGGGGATATCATAATTTGTATCGAGAGTATCCACAGTGGCAAGTGAAGCCTCACGGCTCTCCACAGGGTTGATGATATATGACTTCAGCCGGTCGAACTCAGCATCGGTGATATTGCCGGAAACTATGTAGACTCTGGCATTTCTCACACGGCAGCGCTCGCCCTGACGAAGGATCTGGATACACTGCTCACAGCTGTCTGCACGCTGGTCGAACTGGCCGGGAAGGTACTCCACGGCGAAAACTCTGTCACCGGCAGCAACGGGAGGCATCTCCTCGTAAACAACATCCACCGCAGGCTCAGAGAAGACTGTGCTGATAGCCGCACGGAAGTCCTCCTCGCTGAGCTTGTCAGCGTCGTAGCGGTTGAGGATCCTCAGGCCTGTGAGCTCAAGACGCAGGGCTGTACGGATATCGCTGAGCACGGACTGTGCCTCGACAGCGAACTCCGGCTTTTTTTCGGCGTAAATTCTGAATACGGACATATTCTGTTCTCCATTTCTCCGCAAGGGGTGATATTTTAACCGCAAAAGCGGTCAGCAATGCTTATTCCTTTTCCGCAGTCCTGCCGAAGCAGTGATCGGAAAAGCTCTCTTCTATTATAACACTAATTATCTGATTACGCAAACTTTTTTTCGGATTTTTTCGAGAAATTTTTATTAACGTGTGATCCGGAGCGCATCCACGGTGGAAATCGGGGCTGTCCTCCTTCTCAAAGAGCACCGGAAGGGTCCTTCCCACCAGGTTTTTGTGGTGCTCAAGGGCAAGTTCCTCCCCCAGAGCTCTCATGCGGGCGGCACGTTCAGCCTTCACCGGCTCGGGGACCTGCTCCATAGCCGCAGCAGGGGTGCCCTTCCTTGGGGAATACTGGAAGACGTGTACCTTGGAAAAGCCGATCCTCCGGACAAAAGCCATGGACTCCGCAAAGTCCTCTTCGGTCTCCTCCGGGAAGCCCACCATTACGTCGGTAGTGAAGGCGCAATCCGGGAAAAGTCTGCGGATCTGCTCAGTCACAGCCAGGTATTCCTCCGGTGTATAGCGCCTGTTCATGGCCTTTAGGGTCCTTCCGCAGCCGCTTTGCAGAGAAAGGTGGAACTGCGGACAGAGCTTTTTCTGGGCAGCAAGGCGCTCAAGGTCGCCGGTCAGGAGCATCTCAGGCTCCAGAGAGCCCAGCCGCACACACTGGATGCCCTCAGTCTTGCAGACCTCCTCCACAGCGTCAGCCAGGCGAAGCCCCCATTCTGCGCCGTAGAAGGCAAGATTTATCCCCACAAGCACGATCTCCTTGTGGCCGGCAGAGGCCAGCATATCGGCCTCACGGCGGATGTCAGCCATGGGCTTTGACCGGCAGCGTCCCCGGGCGTAGGGGATCATGCAGTAAGAGCAGAAGCAGTTGCAGCCGTCCTGGATCTTCATGAAGGCACGGGTCTGGCCAAAGGAACTACGGTATTCCGCCACCTCAAAGAGGTCGTGGGAGGTGTACTCCCCTATCTCCACGATCCTTCTGCGCTCATTGAGGACCTCCAGAGTCAGCTCAGGGATCCGGGAGCGGTCCTTGGTGCCGGTGATTATGTCGGCCTCCGGGAGCTTTGCTGAGATCTCCGGGTCAGCCTGAGGCATACAGCCGGTGAGCACGATCACAGCTCCGGGAGCCGCCTTGCGCATCTTCCTAAGGCCGTGAACAGATCTTGTGTCGCCGGAGCTTGTCACCGTGCAGGAATTGACCACGATCACGTCAGACTCCTCCGGTGAAGGGCTCTCGGAAAAGCCCAGCTCCGCAAAAGCGCTCCGAAGACATTCAGTCTCATATTGGTTGACCTTGCAGCCAAAGGTCATAAAAAAACCTTGTACATTTTTCACCTTCTCAACACAGTTCTTTCGCAGGAGTTTCATGTATATTTTGCACAAATATAACCAAAGGTATTTATGCAACTCTAACAGCTCTCTGTTATCAATAAAATAACTGACAAAAAGCATATCTATATTATACTAAATTAACGAAATTGCCGTAAATGGCTTGACATCGGGATTTTTTAGTGCTATTATGGTATTGCGGTCAGGAAAAGCCGCAGAAGAAGAAATAAACGATAAAAAACAACCACCCAACTATTTGAAGGAGGTAAACACCATGACTAATGCTACTGTTTCACTTCAGGCAATCAACGATGTCAAGGATTTCGTAAACATCGTTATGAAGTACGATTTCGACATTGATCTTGTTTCCGGCAGATACGCTGTAGATGCTAAGTCGATCATGGGTATATTCAGCCTTGACCTCTCTAAGCCTATCCAGCTCAATGCTCACACAGACGATGCCGAGGATTTCCTCAAGGAGATCAGCAAGTACATCGTAAAGTGATCTAAGGTAAAACACAGAGGAGCGCTCCGCAAGGGGCGCTTTTTTCTGTCAAAAATTCCCTGAATACCGCAGAAAAACTGCGCCATAATATACTCAGGACGCACAAAAAGCAGTGCTTCCCGAAACGATCCTTAATAAAGGGGTGTTCACAATATGTGGGACAAACTTGCGCTTATCCTTCTGATAATCGGAGGGATAAACTGGGGACTGGTCGGGATCTTTGAATTCGACCTGGTTGCGTGGCTTTTCGGCGGCGCAGGGAGCCTTCTGGCACGGACGGTCTACATCCTTGTAGCCATTTCCGCTGTCTGGTGCATCTCACTTCTCTTCCGGAGAAGCGAGGAGCTCTCATACAACACCGCAGACCACTGACCCCATTAACGCTCCTGATGATGCCGCAGGAGCGTACATAGCTGTAAAAAAGGGAGACCTGAAGCGGTCTCCCTATTTATCATTATTAGTCGCTTACATAAGGGAGAAGAGCGATGTGTCTTGCTCTCTTGATAGCAACTGTGAGCTCACGCTGATGGAAAGCGCAGGTGCCAGTTACACGTCTGGGAAGGATCTTTGCTCTCTCAGTCATGCACTTTCTGAGCTTTGTGATGTCCTTATAATCGATTCTCTCGATCCTGTCCGCACAGAACATACAAACCTTCTTGCGGGGCTTCTTGGAAGGACGGGAATTTCTCTCCTTTTCCATGACTATTCCTCCTATTCATATAAAGTATAGATCAGTTTTTTAGAACGGAACATCTCCGTCGCTGAGGATCTCCTCGAAATCACTGAGATTGCCGTAGGACATATCATTATTCTGAGGCGCAGGCTGCGAAGGAGCAGACTGTGCAGGAGGAGCCTGAAAGCCGTTATTGCCAGCGTTATAGCCGCCGTTGTTATAGCCGCCGTTATTATAGTTCTGATTTCCGCCGTTTCCGCCGGACTCAGACTTTCCGCCCACGAACTCAACGTTATCAACGAATACATCAGTGGTATAGTGGGTAACATCGGGGTGGTTCTTATCGGTATAGCTGCCTGTACGGAGACTTCCTTCAACAGCGATGAGCTTGCCCTTGCTGAAATAGCGGGAAATAAACTCAGCTGTCTGACGCCATGCAGTACAATTGATGAAATCGGACTGACGCTCGCCGGTACTCTTATCAGCGAATTTCCTGTCCACAGCGATGCGGATCCTACAGGATGCGACGCCATTCTGAGTCTGTCTCAGCTCAGGATCTGCGACAAGTCTTCCAACTAAAATGACTTTGTTCATGACTTTCTCCTTTCAGAAAATGGTATGGCTTAGAGAACAGTTACGAGTGAACGAAGAATACCGTCTGTGATGTTCAGACGTCTTGTCAGCTCAGCAGGGTAATCGGGCTTAGACTCAAATGTGTAGATAACATAGTAGCCCTCTGTCTCGTCCTCGATAGGATAAGCGAGCTTGCGCTTGCCCCAATCCTCGTTGACTTCAACAGCCTCGGCGTGACGCTCGATCCTCTCCTTGAACTTCTCAACGAGAGCCTTCATAGCCTCCTCACCGTTCTTCATGCTGAAAACGACCATTACTTCATACTTAGCGGATACCTTTGCCATTTCTGTACACCTCCTTCTGGGATCATGCCCGGCAACCAACTGCGGGCAAGGATAATAATATCGCACAAACACGATACCTAAATATTATATCACGCCTCCCCGGCTTTGTCAAGGACTTTTTTCAAGTTTTTGAGAAAAATGTCTTTCTTCCGCTTTTCAGCAGAAGAAAGACATTGCATTTTTTCAGCTTTGTCTCTGGGAGATCATTCCTGGAGCTGTTCCTCAGTGTTCAACTCAGGCTTGTCCTCAATTAGCTCAGTTTCGCTGTCCTGGTCGGAGGGTCTGTCTGCAAGTTCTTCCTCAGAGGGCTGGGCAGAAGGCTCCTCCTCAGTCGGGTCCTCTGTCTCAGTCTCTGCGGAGTTAATGTTCTCCATGTAATCGGCCAGGGTCGAATCGCCGCCGGTCTGCACATAAGAGTAGTATTGCAGAACGATAGATGCGTCAGTTGCATCTACGAAGCCGTCGCCGTCGATATCGGCATACTGAGAGGCCTCTTCGGCGATCTCGTTAGCGGTATTTGTCTGACGGGCAGCGTACTCGGCTAGGAGCAGTGAAGCGTCTGATGCGTCTACAGTTCCGTCGCCGTCCACATCTCCGTAAGAGTATTCAGGCTCAAAAGGCGGCTCGATCGTCACGGGAACAGTAGTTGTCGTTTCCGTAGTCGTTGTGACTGTCGTAGTCGTTGTAGTCGCAGCCGCAGAACTTGTATAATTCGGCACCTCAAAGCCTAAAATGTGGAAATACGAGAAGCCGTCGCTGGAAGAAAGATCCACAGTGTGGGTCTTGACCTTATCTGAGGAATTTCCGCCGATCGAGGTGATAGTCGAGCCGCTGACCGCAACGACTATCTCAACGTGGTCGGAATTGTTGTTCAGAGGCTCATTGGTATCCCAGTATACGATGTCGCCGGGCTTTGGGATATATGTACCGTAGGCCTTGAATGTGCCGCCGAAGAGTCCGGTCTTGGACTGCTTGGTGATGTTATCGGCCGTATATTGGCGCTTGATGATGCTTGACGGAACTCCGGCCTGGTCTGCGCACCAAGAGACAAATGCGGCACACCAGCCCATGCTCACGTTTCCGGCTCTCTTGCCATACTCTGTGAAGTTTCCGGAGCCGGTGGAATTTCCGGAAAGGTCGTTGGCGTTGCTGCCCTCATGATAGCCCAACTGAGACTGCGCAACTGCCACGATATCAGCACGCTGATCTCCTGTAAGCTGAACTGCGGAAATATTCTTAAAGTAAACGCCGCTCTTATAGGAATCGCTGGCAGGATAGGTCATTCCCACCGCCGAAGCGGTCATTCCCGAGGACGATACGAGCATTGTACAGCCCACGGCTGTAGCAACTGCTCTTTTGACGAAACTCTTCATACAATTACCTCCTTAGGGGTCTCCCCTTTTCAAAGCCTGCATCAAAAACAGCAGGTTTATGCTATTATACCATATATTTGGCAAAAAATCAAGAAGTTTTGTTGAATTTCTTCATATCCCCCCAAAAACAGCAAGAGGACGCACGGCTGTGCGTCCTCTCTTCTCAGTCTCAAAGATCAATGATAAGCTCAACAGGACAATGGTCGCTTCCCAGGATATCCGAGCAGATCAGCGAGTCCTCCACCTTGTCCATGAGCCGCTCAGACACCACGAAATAGTCGATGCGCCAGCCCACGTTCTTCTCCCTGGCCTTAAATCTGTATGACCACCAGGAATAGGCCTCCGCCTTGTCCGGATAGAGCCGGCGGAATGTGTCCGCAAACCCGGCTGCCAGCAGCTCGGTGAACTTGCCTCTCTCCTCATAGGAAAAGCCGGCGTTGCCGATGTTGGTCTTGGGGTTTTTCAGGTCGATCTCCTCATGTGCAACGTTCAGATCTCCGGTGTAGATCACAGGCTTTTTCTTGTCCAGCTCACTGAGATAGCTGCGCATATCGTCCTCGAACTCCATTCGGTAGTCGATGCGCTTCAGTTCGTTCTGAGCATTGGGGACGTAGCAGCACACGAAATAGAACTCATCGTACTCACAGGTGATGACTCTGCCCTCGTCCATGTGGGTGCCGTTTATGCCGAAGGTCACAGAGATGGGCTCCTTTTTGGTGTAAACAGCCGTTCCGGAGTAGCCCTTCTTCACGGCGCTGTGGAAATACTTGTGGTAGCCCTCCGGGGAGAAATCCGCCTGGTCAGGCTGCATCTTGGTCTCCTGTATGCAGAAAATATCGGCGTCGGCCTGGGCGAAAAAGTCTCCAAAGCCCTTGGTCAGGCAGGCACGAAAGCCGTTGACGTTCCATGAGATGAGTTTCATATTTGTCCTCCTTGGGGAAATCTATGGTCACTTGTTTTGGGAAATGATCCTAATAATATCAGCACCGTATTTTTTGCATTTTGCTTCACCGAAGCCACTGACAGTAAGCAGTTCCTGGATCGTAGCAGGACTGATCTCAATGAGGCGTTTTAGCTGATCATTGTTGAAAATATAATACGGCTTTACCCCTTCTTCACGGCTCTTATTGAAACGATAGCTGCGAAGAGCTTGATACAACGGAGTTTCCTCAACATTTTGCGGAATCGGCTCAGCAGCAGTCCGCTGCTCACCGATCACCTCTTCTTGAGCTGGTGCCTGAGCAGGAGAGGAATATTTTTCGGTATAGTCCTTTGTGTACGGCTGGTTTTTTTCAAGGAAGAAATCAGCAAGCTCCTTCATTTCCTTATCAGACATACCGGAAGCATCACAATTATCGTTCAGCTTCTTCAAATAGCTGACCAGACCGTCGGCCTTGATCACTTTTGACTTGATGTCCTTTGGAGCAAATCTCATATCAAGATAAGTCGAGGGATTAGCCAGAACGATCACAGATTTATAGGTCTCGTCAAAACGTTTATCAAATGCAGAGCGAAACAGCGCAGGCTTTGTCTCTCTCATGATCTCATGCACCATATCAAGGTGCCTCTGGTTTTGAGTAACGGGACTATATATGCCAGTTTTTTGATACCGTCTGCCCAGCTGAACGTTTCTGCTGAAATTTCCCTGGGCGTCAATGGTGATATTTCCGTAAAGATTTTTGCACTCGATTATAACGACCAGCTTGCGGGTCACAAGAAGGTAATCTATCTGAGTAGTAAGACCGTTCCTCTCGTAAAACAGATCATGAAGGATATACATCGGAAGATGGCTGTTTTTCAACTCGAACATCAGAGCATTCTCACCATAGATACCGTATTGGAGCAGCTTTATATCATCTTCGATCTGTTCTTTCTTTTGCGGATCAGCAGTTGCCAGATAAGCATTGAGCTGTTCTAGCTGCTTCTGAGCTTCGCTGTCCTCCTTAAGAACGATCGGATCTCTTAACTTGTCAAAAAGTCCCATAATTTGCCTCCTTATGGTTATTACTATTATTTTACACCATTCTCGGCCCGATGTCAACCAAGAGCTTTAGGCAAGCCTCTTGCAGTCCTCCCCAAGCTATGCTATAAATGCCCTTATTCGGCATTAGTATCCCTTAGTGGTCATTAAAAGGCATTAAGAACCCGATTCTACGTCGTTTTCGGAGGTAGAAAGCCCGAAAACCGCGCTATTTCGTAAAACTCAAAAATCTACCCAAATGAGGATTTCGGGTAGAAACTTGGTAGATGCCCACCGCCGTCAAGGTTGGTAGACAGTTGGTAGAAACCATAAAACAAACGGTAGAAAGCCTGTTGACAAACTGAATAATGGACTTAGCGGACAGTGTTTCATAACAGAAGCGCTGTCCGCTATTTTTATGCCCAAAATTGAATACCGTACATCGCTTCTCAGAGATGAGGAGCGATTTTTTTAGATGAAACTTATCAAGGAGGAACTGCTATGCCGAAACTGAACCTTTTCACCACGGAGGACAAGAACATCTCCTTAGAAGCAAAGGGCGTTCTTGAAACAATGGTCAATCTTCCCGAAGGAGACTATCATACTCCCCTTGAGCTGTGTATGCTCCTCGAAACGGACTCTCTGAGAACGATCAGAGAGGCTATGAACGAGCTTGCAGGTGCCGGCTATCTGGTCTGCGTGGGTGATAAGTACGCTGTCAACAAGCTGCGTATCCCCGAAATGAAGCTCATCTGACAGCAAAATACACAGGAGGACGATGTTATGCCAAAGCTCAGAAAGAAAATGACAAAGGATTTTACTATCATCTGCAACACGATTCTCAGGGACAAGAGAGTCGGAAGCTCTGCCCGTGGCGTTTACTGCACAATGGTATCCATGTCTGACGGCTGGAACTTCACGATAAGGGGGCTTGCTGCCGTTATGGGCGAGGGTGTCACCAAGACTGCCAATGCCCTGAAAAAGCTCGAAGCAGCCAAATATCTCAAAAGAGAGCGTGTCTATGAGAAAGGCAGGATCGTGGATTGGGACTACTTCATCTATGATGAGCCTTATGAGGACTCTGACGATATGAAGTCCTGTGAAAATGTTGAAAACCCTATTTTTTTACCCTCGCAAGATGCTGATTTGCAAGATACGGAATTACTTGATACGGAAAACCTAAATCAAGGTCATTCACATCTTGAAAATCAGGACGCTTATAAAATAACAAACAAAGAAGAATCAAAAAAGAAATATCAATGGAAGAAGAATCAATCTATCAATCTTGCTCTGCCGCACAACGGACTGTTGAAAACTCGGCAGATGATGGACGGATGGACGGATATATGCAGGAAAAGCAGATATATACCGAGATTGTCAAGGATAACATCGAATTTTTTGATTTCTGTACATGGCTTACTTCCTGCAACGGAGATTACAGCTTTTCCACTGAGGAAGAAGCTGAGGAGATCGTCCAGATGATTGTTCGGCAGATTTGCTCCCGAAAGAAAACGGAACGTATCTGTGGAGAGGATTTTCCCAGAGAGATTGTCAAGTCGGCAATGTTGAAAGTTGACCTTCAAGTCCTCGAAAATGCGATAGAACAGATTGATGGTGTGGCAAATATCCGCAACAAGGAGAAATACATCATCAGCACCCTGTTCAACGAGGTCAACAATAAGCATTTCAGAGATAATTCCGAAAGCCGCTGGGCTGAAAGAGCAGTTGCAGAGGATTTCGGCTATAATAGAACGCCGTGAGAGGAGGTGGTGACTATGGGTGCGAAGAAGAAAGCCGGCAATACACCTGTCTTTACGGGCAGAAATGTCGCTCTCACTGAGATCGCGCAGACAAGCGGTATCAGTGTGGCTGCGATCAAGCAGGGACTCCGTGAGGGAGTGCTTGACTTCGGTTATGCGATCCCATGCGGTGAGGGAAAGCTGTATCGCTATTACTGCCCCGACAAACAGGTATGGGAAAAGCTCGGCTACTTCAAGCAGGACACAAATCCCGATGCCGCTTGAAAGGCTGTAAATGACCTCTTTTACAGCTTTCACAGCGAATTTGAAGCAATCGTCATGGATATGCTCGGTGACAGGATAGACAGAAAAACACTTGACTCCGTGTTTTCTTATTTTGACGAGCTTCAGGAGGAATATCATAACAGGCTCGATGAGCTTTACGGAAAGGACGGTGAAGAACATGGCTAAGACGATCCTGACACAGACCAACGATGTTGTCAATTATGAGAATTGCATCGCTGTCTGCGTGGAGGTATGCCCCATTGAGTACGCAGAGGATCATGTCGTTGACGAACCCTGCATTGTCGCAACAGATGTAAACGGCGGGCATACGATGCTTTTCCATTCTCCGAACGAAGATGAGGTGTATTCCGCAATGAGCGACTTTGTCCGCTGGCTCCAGAACGAGGCGTTCAGCACGTTTGAGATGCCCGAAGGAAACGAAGGCGGTGACGGCGATTGAGTTCCGACTTTGAAAGCGGCACGAAGAAAACCATAGATATTTCGGTGAAAGCCGAGAAAATGACCTCTGAGGTACTGAAAGCTGCCCTGCAGGAGTTTATGTCAGGCAAGGCTGAGAAAAAGGGACGTATGACCTACAAGCAGTTGCAGGACAAGTCCCCGTCAAAGCTCGACAGCATTGAAGTCTCGGACGGAAATATCAAGGATTTCCTCGATACCGCACGAAAGTATGACATTGACTATGCCCTGAAAAGAGATACAAGCACCCAGCCGCCGACCTATCATGTTTTCTTTTCCGCTGCGAAAACAGAGGATTTCAAGAGAGCATTCACGGAGTATATCGGCAAGGGACAGGGCAAGGAAAAATGCGGACGGCTCACAAGGGAGCAGATGAGACAGGAAGCCTCCCGTGTGGCAAGTCAGCCCCGCAGAAAGCATAAACAGAGAGAAAAATCAAGGGAGAACAGAAGATGAGGAGCTATGACAGCTTCAAGTCCGTACCCGTTCCGCGGGCAAGGGCTGATAATATTACTTTTACGGCGGTCTTTTGCGCCGATACTGACAGAAAGGGACTGCGTTTTTGCAGATCGACACCGGAAAGCTCAAAAAGCTGACGATCAAGTATCTCCCTTATGCAATCTTTGCGTATGCAGGAAACCTGATCGGCTATGCCTACCGAACGGCAGAGGGAAACGGCTTTCAGGAGAAAGCACTCCCCTTTATGAGCAATCTCGGTCCGGCGTTTGCGAAAATCTTTCCCAGCTTACACCCGCTGGATATTTTGTTCGGTTTGGTACTGGCGGGTGTGATGAGACTTGTTCTCTACATCAAATCGAAAAACAGAAAGAAATTCCGTCAGGGCGAGGAATACGGCTCTGCCGTATGGGGCGGTGAAAAGGATATTGAACCGTATATGGACTTATCCTGTCCCGAAAACAATGTCATTCTTACCAAAACGGAATCTCTGACGATGGGAGCGCCCTCTGCTCCGAAGTATGCACGAAACAAGAATATCCTTGTCATCGGCGGCTCAGGCAGCGGTAAGACACGATTTTTCGTGAAGCCGAACCTGATGCAGATGCACAGCAGCTATGTTGTCACTGATCCGAAAGGCACGGTGCTTGTGGAGTGCGGAAAAATGCTCCAAAGAGGGCGTGTGAAGCGTGATGACAGCGGAAAGATAGAGTATCGGCAGGACAAGGACGGTAATCTGCTCAGGGACGATAAAGGAAACCTGATACCTGTCTATGAGCCGTACCGGATCAAGGTTTTCAATACCATTGATTTTGCAAAGTCGATGCACTATAACCCGTTTGCATATATCTCGAAGAAAAATCGGGAAAAAGATATTCTGAAATTTGTGGAGGTTCTTATCAAGAATACTACTTCTTCTCAGCAGCCGTCCGGCGATGACTTTTGGGTGAAAGCGGAGAAATTACTCTATACGGCGTACATTGCGATGATGTTTACGCTGAATTCCCCGAAAGAACGTAATTTTGAAACGTTGATACAGATGATCAATGATTCGGAGTGCCGTGAGGACGATGAGGAGTTCAAAAATTCTATCGACCAACAGTTTGAGTTCGTTCAGCACTGGCTCGATAATGACTTTCCCGATGATTATGAGCTGTCCGAGAACTATGACAGGATCAGACAGTTCAAACCGAACGCCGAACAACGGCGTATGGGTGCATTCGCACTCAAACAATTCAAGGCGTATAAGCTCGCTGCCGGCAAGACGGCTAAGTCCATTCTTATTAGCTGTTCGACACGACTCGCGCCTTTCGCAATAGATGAGGTCTTGGAGATCACCTCCTACGATGAGCTGCACCTTGACAAGCTCGGTGACGAACTGAGTGCGCTTTTCATAATCATCTCCGATACAGACGCTACATTCAACTTCCTTGTAGCGATCATGTACTCTCAGCTTTTCAACCTTTTGTGTACCAAAGCGGATACATCTGAGGGCGGAAAACTGAAAATTCATGTGCGCTGTTTGCTCGATGAGTTCAGTAATATCGGGCAGATACCCGATTTTGAAAAGCTCATAGCCACGATCCGAAGCCGTGAAATTTCGGCAAGTATCATCTTGCAAGCGAAAAGCCAGCTAAAGGCTATCTATAAAGATAATGCAGATACGATTGAAGGCAACTGTGATACGATGCTGTTTTTGGGCGGTAAGGAGAAGTCCACGCTGAAAGAAATCTCTGAAAGTCTCGGTAAGGAAACTATCGACAGTTTCAATACCTCTACCAACCGTGGACAGTCGGAGAGCTACGGCATGAACTATCAGAAGCTCGGCAAAGAGCTGAAATCTCAGGACGAATTAGCGGTCATGGACGGCGGTAAGTGTATTTTACAGTTAAGGGGTGTCCGTCCCTTTTTCAGCGATAAGTACGATATTACCCGTCACAAGCAATATCCACAGCTTTTGGACTATGACAAGAAGAAAAAGTTCGACATCGAAAAGTACGTTAATAGAAAAAAGAGGATGGGACTGAACATTTCTTCCAATGACGAGTTCATGGGCTTTGACGTTGATGTGACAGCCGGAGAACAGGAAGTTACAAATTCCGAAGCTGATCTGACATCCGCACAGACGGAAGAAAAAGATATATATGTCGGGAACGGCTCGGACAGCGAAGAAACCGAATAAAACAGAAAGAAAATCGGTAGAAGCTGCGGACATTATTTTATTTTGAGGGAGACTTTTTACCTATGGAAACTATGAACATTTCTGCGGTTACTGATACCGCAATGGAGACAACTACTACCTCTGCACCGAAGCACAAGTGGCTTTCTAAGTTCACCTGCGGCGCAAAGAAGGCAACCATGTTTGCGACTATCGCAGGCGTTATGGCTATGACCTGTACTACTCAGGCATTCGCAGCAGGCGGTTCGGGTGCAGTCGATACTTCTTCTTTCATCACTACGGCGTGTACCGTCCTGAAGTCCGTTATCTGTCTGATCGGCGGCGGCGTATCCCTTTGGGGTATCGTCAATCTGCTTGAGGGCTACGGAAACGATAACCCCGGTGCGAAGTCTCAGGGCATGAAGCAGCTTATGGCTGGTCTTGGACTGATTCTTCTTGCAGTCATTCTCGTTCCTGTACTCGAAACCATGATGACCGGTGCTGTCTGATAATCAGATAGCATAGTGAAAAGTTGCTCATGGGTGGGTAGGAATGTGGGAAATGAGCGATATTTCAATAAATATATAGTATGAGAATCAATATAGGTTACTTGACAGCGAACCGTACAAGTGCAGGAGATGAGGTATATACTCCGTTTTATGCGGTAGAACCGCTGACGGAGTTTCTTCCGAAGGATAAGAAAATATGGTGTCCGTTCGATGAGAATTGGAGTGCTTTTTATCAGTATCTTTCGGAACAGGGATATGATGTGACACGAAGCAGTCTGAAAGAGGGGCAGGATTTCTTTTCTTTTGAGCCTGACAAATGGGATATTCTCGTGAGTAATCCTCCGTTTTCAAAGAAAAATGAAGTCCTGAAAAGAGCATATTCTTTCGGAAAGCCATTTGCTTTGCTCTTGCCTGTGAACAGTATTCAGGGCAAGGCGCGGTATAAGATTTTCAACAATGAGATACAGATGCTCTCCTTTGACAGCCGTGTGGACTATCACACAAGGCAGAACATGGAATGTACCACTAAGGGCAATCATTTCGGCTCTGCATACTTCTGCCGTGACCTCCTCCCAACAAAGCTCGAATTACGGCAGCTTGTCAAATATGACAGACCTTTGGTCAAACTCTCGGACGGAGGTGATGAATAAATGGGAGTAATCAGCGATGCGATAGATGCTTTGGAGGATTGGTGCTGTGACCTATTCAAAGACGGTATCAAAAGCCAATTCGACAGCATTTCCGATCTTCTGACCGATACCTTTGCTCAGACAACGGGTTCGGGCGGCAGCGGCGGTCTTGTATCGAGTTACCTGACACAGCACCCTTCCAGCTTTACCGGCGGTGCATCGGGTGGAACTACGATATGGACTACTATCGAAACACTCTGTAACAATGTGGTAGTCCCCATCGGTGGCTTCATATTGACGATCATTCTTCTGAATGAGCTATGTCAGATGGTGCTTCGGGGCAACAACTTCAAGGACTTTGACGATTCGATATTCATAAAATGGATCATCAAAGCCTTATGCGGTGTAATATTGGTCGCCAACACATTTTACATCGCAAGCGCTCTATTTTCGTTTGGCACAAATGTATGCTCCAACGGACTTGCCACTCTATTCGGCAGCGGTGACTATTTATCAACCCCGCTTTCAATCAATCCGTCAGCACTCAGCGGTCTGAGCCTGGGTGAGCTTATGACGGTGTGGTTCATATCCCTGATCGTTCATCTTGGAGTGCTGATACTGATAGTCGCTATTGTTATCACACTTTCAAGCCGTATCATTGAAGTTTTCATGTATTTGTCTATCGCGCCTATCCCTATGGCAACAATGATGGACAGCGGCGAGTGGGCTTCTATCGGCAAGAACTGGATCAAACAGCTCTTAGCTCTTTCTTTTCAGGGGTTCTTTATCGTAGTGGCTCTTGGCATCTTCAAGACACTTTTCAGCAATGCTATCGTTTCTCTGAATTCAAGTTCGGACGGCGTTATCATGCAAATGGGGATGCTTCTTGGATATACCGCAGCACTGATATTCACGATTCTCCGCACGGGAGCTATCTCCAGATCAATTTTTAACGCAAGATAAGAACAGGATCGGAGGTCAAATGGCACATTATGTTCAAGTCCCGAAAGACCTTAATGATATTAAGGAAAAGTTCATTGCGGGATTTACAAAACGACAGGTAATATGCTTCGGTATCGGTCTTGTTCTCGGTGCGCCTATGTATTTTCTTACAAGAGCATCTATCGGAATGTCGGGAGCGATCTTCGCTATGGGCGCGGTCGCTGCTCCTGCGATACTCTGCGGCGTGTATAAGAAAAACGGTGTTTTCTTGGAAAAACAGGTGAAGTTCATGCGTGAATATTTCACCAGACCGCGCAAGCGATATTACAAATCAACAAATGTATTCGTGTGCATTGAACGGCACATCGAATACAACAGAATCAAGAAGAAGCTGAGAGATGCCGAAAGGAAAGGCTGACGGCTATACATATATAATAGTATACTTTCGGTGTCTCCGCTTTGGAATAAAGACGGAGGTTACCAATGGGCTTTAGAAAAAGAAATGCCAATAAAAGTGATAACCGCAGCAAAGCAAAGGTTATCATGGGCAAGCCAGCCTCTCAGTTATCAAAAGAGGAGAAAAAGGTCTTAGCCGCACGAATGGCTGAGATCAGGAGTGAAAACGGCGGTAAGAATACTGTGCAGAATACGATCCCGTTCCTGTGTATGTACAGGGACGGCGTGTGTCAGGTATCAGATAATTTCTTTTCTCTGACGGTGCAGTTTTTTGATGCCAACTACTCCATTTCAGAGTTCGAGGAACAAAACAATATCTTTTCAAAGTATTGCGATGTTATCAATCTCTTTGACAATACGATTAAATTCCAGCTTACCTTTGAAAATCAGAACAGGTCAAAGGAAAAGCTGATACAGACGGTGCAGATACCCGAACAGGACGATGATTTCAATACGCTCCGCAAGGAATACTCGTCTATGCTGACCGACAAGCTGCTGAAAGGCAGCAACGGGCAGTTAGCCCGAAAGTTCCTGACATTTGGTATCGAAAGCACCTCCTACAAGGCAGCGAGAGCAAAGCTGATGAGCATTAAGAACGATGTGATCAAGGGTTTCAAAACCTTTGGTGTCGAAGCGGAAATGCTTGACGGCAGGCAGAGACTTGAAGCTCTCTACTATGCCCTGAACCCTTACAGAAACTCCCCATTTATTTTCGATTGGGACTCAATACTCAGGGCAGGAATGGATACCAAAGACTTTATCTGTCCTGCTTCACTCAAATTCAACAAGGCTGACTTTGAGATCGGCAATGCCTTCGGCGCTGTATGGGGTATGAATATCCTCGCCGGAGAGCTGCCCGATGAGATACTCAAGGACTTTCTTGAAATGCAGAACCTTTTCTGCGTGAATATCCATGTCGAGCCGTTAGATCAGGTCGATGCCCTGAAATTCGTCAAGAAAAAGCTGACGGCAGTGGAGTCTATGAAGGTCGATGAACAGAAAAAGGCATCACAAGCGGGATATGATACAGATATTCTTCCCCCTGCGATCAAAATGTATATTGAGGATATAGAAAAGCTCCTCGGTGACCTGAACAGTAAGAACGAGAGACTTTTCCATATCAGCATTTCGCTGAGAGCCTATGCTAAGAGCAAAAAGGAATTGAAGCTCCTTGCAGAAATGTTAAAGCGTACCTGTCAGAAAAATAACTGCATTATGTTCCCCTATGACTATCGGCAGGAACAGACACTCGTTTCCACGCTTCCGCTTGGATATAACGAGATTCCCGTCCGCCGTGAGATGCACACTTCGGGCATTGCGATTTTTGTGCCTTTTACTACAAAAGAGCTGTTTCAGGACGGACAGGCTACCTATTACGGCATCAATACGCTATCGGGCAATATGATCAGGGCGAACCGTGCAAGGCTTAAAAATCCGAACGGACTTATTCTCGGTACGCCAGGTTCAGGCAAGAGTTTCAGCGTGAAACGTGAGATACTCGACTGCTTTCTGACTACGGCGGACGATATTATCATCTGCGATCCCGAAGGCGAATATTATCCGCTGGTGCAGGCGCTTCACGGTCAGTTGATCCGTATCGCCAGCAATTCGGAGCATCATGTGAATCCGATGGATATTACCATTGACGATTATCTGTTCAGCGATCCTATGGAAGTCATTGCAAACAAGTCCGATTTCCTGATCTCCCTTTGCGAGATCATTGTCGGCGGCAGATACGGACTTTCCGCTGAGGAGCGTTCGGTCATTGATAAGTGCATACAGCGTATCTATAAGGAGTTCATTGAAAATGAGCCGACAGCGGATAAAATGCCGCTTCTCTCCGATTTACAGCGTGAGCTGAAAAACGAGGGTGAGGTCGCTCTCCGTGTGGCAAATTCCCTTGAAATGTTCGTCAACGGCAGCCAGAATCTCTTTAATCATCGCACCAACATTGATATGACAAACCGTATCATCTGCTTTGATATTAAGGAGCTTGGCAATCAGCTCAAAAAGGTTTGTATGCTCATCGTGCAGGATACTGTCTGGAACAGAGTGTTTGCAAACCGTGAGAGCAAAAAGACTACCCGTTACTACATTGATGAGTTCCATTTGCTACTCAAGGAGGAGCAGACAGCAAAATATTCCGCTGAGATATGGAAGCGTTTCCGTAAATGGGGCGGCTGTCCCACGGGAATCACGCAGAATGTCAAGGACTTGCTTTCTTCTTCTGAGGTGGAAAACATCTTCGACAACAGCGACTTCATCTATATGCTCAATCAGGCAGCCGGAGACAGAGATATTCTTGGCGAAAAACTGCACATTTCCAAAGAGCAGATGAAGTTTGTCACAAACAGCGGTCCAGGTGAGGGACTGATCCGTTACGGCAAGGTATTACTGCCGTTTACAGATAAGTTTCCGCAGGATACGCAAATGTACCGCTTAATGACGACTCGCCCGTCAGATTTGGCGTAACCTGCGCAGAATGGAGGGAATATGAGTTTACAGCGAAAAGAGAATAACCTCCGTAAAGCACAGGCAAGGTTCAGTAAGGTCAGCAGACGATCGAAACAGTTTCAGATAGATTTCCGCCGTGAACAGGACAGAAGAGGGCGTTTTCATACCCGTGCATATATTGTCCGCGGCGAAAAGTTCAGTCACGGCGGTCGAGGTATTCTCCATAAGGCCGCCGATCTGAAATACCGTGTCAGGGGCGATAAGCCGTCTATAACACGATTCATCAACAGTGCAGAACCCTCTACAAAAGGCAGCAGGCTCTTTAAGAGAACAGCGCAGGTCGGTAACTTTATCGTGCATGATACGGCGCAGACTGCCGTTGATACGGCTCTCGCTGCGGAAACAGCAGGCATCAAAACTGCCGATACCGCACAGCGGGAAGTCCGCAACAAGATCAAGCAGAAGTACACCCGTGAAGCGGTGGACGATTATCATCGGGGTGTATTTCTCGTGGGGCGGACGGCTGTTGATGCCGTCAAGGGTACAAGACAGCATTTCAAAAACAAAAAGCTGCACAAGATCGAAAAAGCAAGGTTTCAGCTAAAGAAAGCCGATAACAAGCTATACAAAGCCAAAACAGGCAAGCCGAAAATGGCTGAAACCAAAGCAGACCTGAAACAAGCAAAAGCGGACTATAAGGCGAAGAAAAAGCCTGCACATGGCAATAAGCTCCGCAGAGCAATGAATAAACGTCGCTTGCAGGAGTACAAGCAGACAAAGCGTGAGCTGAAATTTGAGCGTAAAAAGCTGAGAACGGAGCAGACGTTCCGTGTCAAAGAGCTTCGCAATCAGAAGAAGATCGCCCGTGACAGCTCGGCAGGACTGCTTGTATTGAAGCCTGTGAAATATACCGCTGGTCGAATGAAAGCATCTGCTTGGCAGAAAGCGATTAATGAAGATCAGGACAACGATTTTCTCCATGCTATCGACTCCGCAAAACGGCGTGTAGCCGAGCCTATCAAGGATAAGGTCAGCAGACCGCAGCGGTTACAGCGGCAGGAAAAGAAGCGTGACAGGCTCTCAAAGCTGAAAGAAAAATCCGACAAGCATCTGAGCCGTCAGGAAAGCAGGCTGAAAGATAAGCATGACAGCTTCAAAAAGCGTAAGAAACACAAGCAGACAAGCAGCAAGAAAGGTAAAAAGGTCAAGGATACCGTTTCGGCGGTACTGAAAGCCGCTTGGAAGTTTGTGAAGAATGTCTACGAAAAAGAGGTCAGAAAGTTTTTCGCTGCTATGGTGATCCCGGTTATTCTGATTCTTTTGGTGTTCGGTATCATCACAATGATATTTTCGGCTACATCATCGCACAGTGGTTTTACCCTCGGCACTTATGCGGCGCAGGACTATGACCTTTCCGAAGCGGAGAAATACTACACGGAACTTGCATACAACCTCAATCAGAAGATACGCAAGGTCAGCAGTTCTTCCGACTGGAAAGACGGACTTGTGGAATTTGGCGCTAATTCGGGTGATCTCTCCGATACCCCTGATGAATGGATATGGGGACAATCCTCAGTCTATAACTGGACTCCGCAGTATGATTTAGACTGCTATAAGCTGTGGTCTTTCCTATGTGCCTATTATTATGATTTCGATGCAGACAACGATGATATTTACTATTGGGAGTTCGACAGCGATACGGAAGATCTCCTCGATGAGATTTTCAGCGCTGAGTATGAGTTCGTGTATCACTACGATAACACCTCGCATTGGGAATATCGGAACAGCTTTGACAGCAGAGGGTATTATTCCATTGAAAGCTGCGGCGTTTCGGGCAGTTACGGATATATCGCCATTTCTTATCCCGATGCTCTGCCGTTCAGCGGTTACTGCAACGGTGATACGATCTATTTCAGCCTGAGCAACGGCGAGGTGCTGAATTATAACAACAGCTATTCGGCTACTGGCTGGTATCTTAAAAATCAGTTTGTTGATGAGTATGATCCCTGCGGTACAAGGTATGGCGCATGGTATACCAACGGCGAGACTTGCGGATACGGCATCTATGATAACGGTGTGCTTGTAACACCTATTCCCTATGTGATACCGGAAGAAAGCTGGTGCAGTTTCCTTAAAAAATATGACTGGATAACAGACTGCCGCCTTTATTATAACGTTAAGCAGAACAAGACCTTTGATGAGGTCATTGCGGAGAAGCTCGGCAGTATGTCACACAGAGATGAACGCTTGCAGTATTACAGTCTGCTGATCGGTACAGACGGTTCGGGTACGATGTTCGGTAATCATCAGACATTGCATAATCTTCTGCCAGGACCTTCTGTCCGTGACTATACGCTGAAACAGCAGTTCGGATATGAGCTGACGGATTGGAACACCGACAGCGATGGACTCTATCAGGGTATCAAGGTCTACTGCAATAACGGTGACAAACTCAAAGCTCCGTTCAAGTGCAAGATTTCCAATGTCGATGCTGCCAATAACAAAATAACGCTCCGAAAGGACGATGTGGAGTATTGGTATGACGGCACTGGCGGTACAGAGCGTGATACGGAAGTGGAGATCACAAATGCTTCGCTTCTCAGCAGTTTTTCTGAGGGCGATACGGTAAATGACGGACAGGAGTTCGCCAAAACAACAGCCGGAAACGTGAATTTCCACATATATATCGACACAGACGGCTACGGTTGGGACTATATTGATCCCCGACTGGTGCTGTATTAAGGAGGGACTATGGAGCGAATTGACAAAAAGATCGCTGAAAATCATCAGCGGCAGGACTTTCTGAGAAAGCGTATGCAGTCCGATAAGGACGAGCTTTCAAGGCTTGAGTCCGAAGCGAGGGTGCTTGAACACTCGCAGCTTGCGGTGGTTTTCAGTTGTGAGGTCAAGGATGTAAATTCCCTTGTGACACAGGAGCATGATACGCTGATGCGCCTGCGTTCACAGGGCATCACCGATGAAATGCTTGAAGCTCTCGCAAACGGAGAGATCAGAATAGATAATAACAATTCCGAGGAGGAAACAAATGAAGGCAAGATTTTTTAGTGCTGTCCTCGCTGCGATGGCACTTGCATCGGCAAGTGTCGGCGTAACAGCTTCGGCAGCGGAAGCAACAGAAGCGGTTGAAGCAACTGCGGAAACAACAGCCACAACTACCGTTACAGAAAGTGCAGAGGGCGAATCTGCGGAGACATCTTCTGTTTCAGAGGAAAGCACAGATGATATGGAGAAGTTCCGTGAGGTCATGAGCGAGCTTGCCGAAACAGGCACGACAGAGATCGCTCCCGATTATGAAAACGATCCATACTACGATACGGACGGCAATGCGACACTCATCAAGTCCGAGCGTATCATCTACAACACGGAGGAGATGCAGTTCATCGCTGTCACCACGAAGGACGGTCATGTGTTCTATGTCCTCATCAACTATTCGGCTGAGAACGGACAGGATAACGTGTATTTTCTGAACCGTGTGGACGATTATGACCTCTATGCTCTGCTTTATGCAGGCGAGGAAGATGAGAACGGCAATGCAAAGATCACGCCCGAACAGGCAGCTCAGGCAGCGGAAAGAGCAAACGGCAGAGTAACAGGCAGTTCCACGGCAGGCAGCGAAACAGCCGAAACCGCTGACGGCGGTGAGGATACCTCCGAACCTGCACAGCAGCCGCAGAGAGCTCCTGTGAATATGGGAAGTATCTACCTTGTTGTCGGTGCTTTGGCTCTGATCGGTGTCGGCGGTGCAGGCTTCTTTCTGATGAAGAAAAAGAACGGCGGCAAGGCGGCGGTTCAGATCGAGCCTGACGATACATCAGACGATGAGGACGATGATGTACCAATCAATGAAGATGATGAGTATCGCTTCTATGACGGTAATGATGAAAACGATGATGAGTAAGGAGAGAAATAATATGAGAGTATGCAAGAAGATCGCTATCGGTATTGCAGCGGCAGTCGGCTCTGCCGCTGCCTTGAACGCAGGTGCTAAGGTTGTGGACAAGCTCCGCAGAAAGTGGTTCGCCAACGGCTTTGAAGCCGGCAGACTTGTGGAGCGTGTGACAACGGCAGCAGATAACGCTCATAAGCAGACCGTTATCAAGCAGAAGTATGAAAAGCTCTGCAAGGAGTATGACGAGCTTCAGAACGAATATAACGAGATGCTTGACTATTACGACGGTGACTGACTTTGACTCCACCGGAATCAAAGTTCCTATCAAAAGACAATGAGAAAAGAGAGAGAATTTGTCTGAATGAAAGTTTTATCCTTATTTGACGGCATTTCCTGTGGGCGTCTGGCGCTTGACCGTGCCGGACTTCCTGTGGAGTGCTATGATGCCTTTGAGATCGACAAGTATGCCGTCACAGTCTCAAAGAATAATTATCCCGATATTGTTCATCACGGGAACGTATTTGACGGCGATTTTACACAGTTCAGGGGATACGATCTTCTTCTCGGCGGAAGTCCCTGCACCTACTGGAGCATTGCCAAAAAAGGCAGGGAGACTACCTCGGACGGCATGGGCTTTCAGCTCTTTATGCAGTACGTCCGTGCGCTCCGTGAGAGTGAGTGTAGGTATTTCCTTTACGAGAACAACTACTCCATACATCAGAATATAAAGGACGAGATCAGCAAGCACCTCGGCGTAGAGCCGATTATGATAAACTCGGCTCTGCTTTCGGCGCAGAACAGAAAGCGTTGCTACTGGACGAATATACCGAATGTCACGCAGCCCGATGATCTGGGCATTATGCTTGCGGACGTGCTTGAAAACGGTATGCCGTGGCAGGACAAGTCATATTGCATGACAGCTTCTTATGACGGTGCGGTGCTGTATAACACTTTGGAGCGTAAGCAGCGGACTATGGTGGCTGTACCTTTGAATACAATAAACGGCAAATCCCACACCATTCCGGCTACATATTACAAGACGGGTGAAAGCCCATTCAGCCCATTCGGCAGCGAGAGGGGCAAACAGCGTGTGGCAATTCCTGTCGGTGCCGCCCAGCGGGGGCGTTACAACGGCGGTGAAAAGACCGAACAGCACATTGAAGTGCGTAATGACGGCAAGTCAAATTGCCTGACTACGGTGCAGAAAGATACTCTTGTATGCGCTCCCGTCCGTGTCGGGCATTACGGCAAGGGCGGTCAGGGACAGCGTATCTATTCCGTTGTCGGCAAGTCTGTTACACTTTCAGCAAACGGCGGCGGTCAGGGTGCTAAGACAGGTCTGTATAAGATAGATCTGCCTGACGGTGACTACATAATCCGCAAGCTCACGCCTGTTGAAGCGGAGCGCTTGCAGACTCTCCCCGATAATTATACCGCTGGTATCAGTAATACTCAGCGATATAAGTGTATCGGCAACGGCTGGACGGTCAATGTGATCGCCCACATCTTGGGAGGGCTTCACAATGCTTGATGAAGCCCTGAACAAGTGCGCCGATAACGGCAACTATACCATTTATACCAGTATATGCAAGGCACAACGCATACTGATGCGGTCTTACGATCCCGTTTGCAGCATCAGCGGCGGTTCTGACAGCGATATTGTCCTTGACCTGATCCACAAAGTAGATGAGGACGGCAAGGTCAAGTATTTCTGGATTGATACGGGGCTTGAATACACCGCCACAAAGGAGCATCTTGACTTCCTTGAACAGAAGTATGATATCACCATTGAGCGTGTCAAGCCCGATAAGCCTATCCCGACCTGTGTGAAGCAGTACGGTGTTCCTTTCCTGTCGAAATATGTTTCCGAACAGATGATGCGTTTGCAGGCTCACGGCTTTCAGTGGGAGGACGAACCGCTTGAAGTGCTGTTGCAGAAATATCCTCGGTGCAAGACGGCTCTGCAATGGTGGTGCGGTGAGCGTTATTCCGACAAGGACGGTATTCAGAAGATAAGCCGTTTCTCTATCTATCGCAACAGATTCCTGAAAGAGTTTATCATGCAGAATCCGCCGGATTTCCCCATATCGAATAAGTGCTGTGAATATGCGAAAAAGAAACCAGCAAAGCGTATCGTCAAGGAACATGATGCTGACCTTGACATGACGGGTATTCGGCAGGCTGAGGGCGGTATCCGTTCGGCGGCTTTTAAGACCTGTTTTTCCGAGTGCAAGTCTAAGGGGTGCAATACCTTCCGTCCGGTATTTTGGTACACGGACGGCGATAAAAAGGACTATGAGCAAATATTCGACATTCATCACTCCCGATGCTACACGGAATACGGTCTGCGGAGAACAGGCTGTGTCGGCTGTCCGTTCAGCAAGCATATCAATGAGGAGCTTGCAATCATCGAGGAACATGAACCAATGCTTTATAAGGCGGCGGTCAATATCTTCGGCAAGTCTTATGAATATACAGCCAAATACCGTGCTTTCGTGAAAGAAATGAAGGCAAAGGAAAAGGAGCAGAAAAAACGTGATAGACTACTCGGCATTAGCGGAACATCTGCCTGTGATACTGGCAGTAACGGCGGCACTGGCTCTGTTGATAGGAGTGACGTATCAGCTTGAAAAGACTTTTTCACATTTGAAAAAGAATAACAATATCGAATAACAGCGAATTTACGGAGGTTTCTATTATGAAGTTCAATAAGATCATCAAGGGTATCATGGGCATTGGTGCTGTGGGCGGTATTGCCTATCTCGCATATAAAGTCGGTGAGTGCAGCGGCGAAATGAACGAGAGAGTTCACGCTATGGCTGATGTCGGGGACGATGATTATGCCTTTGGAAACTATGACGAGCCTGACGATGGCTGTATCGCTCCTGCCGAGAAGTCCGGCTATGATTTCAAGCCTGTTGACCCCTACAACGTGTATGCCGAGTGCGACACCAAGCCGACAAAGCGTGATGTGCTGAAGAAGTACAGCCCCTTTGAGGACATATATATTGCAGGGGTGGAGCGCGGAAAGCTCAGAGTATTACTGCTTAATCTTGCAATCCATAAGCGTTTTGACCGCAGCGAGGTTGAACGCTACTTTGACGGCGATGAAAAGGTCGCTGATGAAGTGCTGCGAATGTATGAGAAAGCAGGATATATCACAAAGCAGGGCATCAACCGATACCGATGCTTGCTGACCACTGAGGAGTATTGCAGACTTGTAGAGTAAAAAGCACACTCCCCGATGTGGGGAATGTGCTTCGGTAGTTGTGTTATGCAGGAATGATCTCTAACTGAGCAGCGAGATCCTTTACATCTTCAAGAGAAAGCCCGCTGTCCTCTGCAATCTCCTCAAAAGACTCTTTTCCTCTTTTCAGAAGTTTAACGGCAATGATGATTTTTTCATCATTTCTCATATCTTCCATCAGTTTGCACATACGGCTCACTCCTTTCTCGGTTTTCTTATAGAAATGCGTACTCTCTGCCATGAGGTCGAAATACATATCTTCATCATTACGGCAGCCAAAATCATGAATGAGTTTAGCTAAGTCGGAATTGTCATCAGGATTATCATACGCACCATTTACAAAAATGATGTGTTCATCATCTCCGAACGGATCTCCTGTTACGGTGTCCTGTCTATCAAACATATAGATTGGTCGGTTTGCACCGCGCACATCTTTTTCAGTAATGAAAATAACATAAGTGACGGGCAGCTTTGAGAAATCCTGCTTTGCTTTCAGGAATTCAACATCAATAGCACTTGAGTGGTATCTTGCTCTTTTGGGTGAAGCTCCTCTGTCGGAGCGCTGAATTTCAAGGTTGAGTTTTCGTCCCTCGCTGTCAGTCGCAAGCACATCAAGACAAATCGATCTTGCTCCTAACAAATGCTCAAGGTCATACTGCGTTTCCTCAGAGGTAATCACAAGATCGTTGATACCTGTCATGATCCTCAGTACAAGCTGTGCAAGTGGAATGTTGTCCCTGAATATCTCGCGCATCAGATCATCGTCCATTGGGCGCATTTTTTTCCAAACGCTCCAAGTCCTTTATATGCTGTTCTTCAGGTGTAAGTTCCGTCTTTAAGCTAACCATTATGTATATACCTCTTACATAGTATTCTTGTTCAATACTATTATATCACATCTGCCGAAAAAAATCAATAACAAATTTATTACGAAAGGGCGTGTTTTAGCGTGATTTTGATCGTGGGCGAGAAGCCCTCTGTTTCCCGTGTAATCAGTTCCGTGGTCGGTGCTAATACCACAAAGAAAGGCTACACCGAAGGCAACGGTTATATCGTTTCATGGTGTGTCGGTCACTTGGTCGGTCTGCGTTTCCCGAATGATTACGGCAACGGTTGGGAGCAGAAATGGAGCTTTTCTCAGCTCCCTATGATTCCCGACAAGTGGCTGTTTCAGGTCACGGACAGCACAAAGGCGCAGTACAATATCCTGAAAGAGCTGATGAACAGCGAAAGCGTGACGGAGATCATCTGTGCGACCGACGCTGACCGTGAGGGCGAGTGCATTTTCCGCTATGTCTATAATATGGCTCGGTGCCGCAAGCCTGTAAAGCGTTTATGGGTTTCTTCTCTTGAAGAAAAGGCAATCCGCAAGGCGCTGACCTCTATGAAGCCCATGTCTGTATACGATAATCTGTTCAATGCAGGCTATGCCCGTGCAAGGGCTGACTGGCTTGTGGGAATGAACAGCTCTCGACTGTTTTCCGTCCGATACGGCGGTAAGCTGAATATCGGCAGAGTGCAGACACCTACCCTTGCGATGATAGTCCAGCGTGATGCCGAGGTAAACGGCTTTGTAAAGCAGAAGTATTATACGGCTGATCTCAACTGCGGTGCTTTTACATTATCATCTGCAATGATTGACGATGAAAAGTCCGCTGATACGCTTGTATCTGCGTGTGACGGCGGTACGGTCACAATCAGCTCTGTCAAGCGTGAAATCAAGAACGATAAAGCTCCAAAACTCTATGACCTGACAACCTTACAGCGTGAGGCAAACAAGGCTTTGGGCTATACGGCACAGCAGACTTTGGACTATACACAGTCGCTCTACGAGGGCAAACTCGTTACATATCCCCGTACCGACAGCCAGTATCTCAGCGATGATATGGCGCAGACGGCTCTCGATGTGGCGAAGCTCTGTGATACCTATTTCGGGTTTGGTATCTCACATACTCCCGATATTAGCAAGGTTATCAACAATGCTAAGGTATCGGGACATCATGCGCTTATCCCCACAAGCGGTATCGCCACGGCTGACCTTTCTTCTCTGCCGTCGGGTGAGAGAAATATCCTCACCCTTATTGCCACAAAGTTGATCTGTGCAACGGCTCCGGCTCACAAGTATGAAGCGGTCAAGATCACGGCACTCTGCAACGGCACGGAGTTCACAGCAACAGGCAGGACTATCCTTGAAATGGGTTGGAAAGCCTATACAAAGCGGTCAGATAAGAATAATTATGAAAAAGCTCTGCCTGCGGTATCTGAGGGACAGACCTTTACGGCACAGGCAAGCAAGGGCGAACACTTCACAAGTCCTCCGAAGCCCTACACGGAAGATACGCTGTTATCCGCTATGGAACGTGCAGGAAACGAAGATTATGACGAGGACACCGAGAAAAAGGGACTCGGAACTCCTGCGACAAGAGCCGCAACAATCGAAGCACTTGTCAAAAACGGTTATGTGGAGCGTGACGGCAAACAGCTCAGGGCTACGGATAAGGGAAAAGAGCTTATCACGGTTGTTCCCGATGAAGTGAAGTCGGCAAAGCTGACTGCCGAATGGGAGTCGAAGTTACGGCAGATCGAACATGGCAATTTTTCTGCTGATAATTTTATGGTGGAAATAAGCTGTTTTATTACTGCAATGTGCAATAGATACGGATCGGTCGATAAATCTGTTTCTCTTTCAGACGGCGGTAATGAGCCTGTCGGCAAATGCCCGAAATGCGCTGCTGAGGTGGTCAAGGGTAAGTTCGGCTGGTACTGCAAGGGCAAGTGCGGTATGAATATCGCTAAGGTGTACGGCGTTACGCTGACGGATAATCAGGTAACGGCTCTGCTTGACGGCAAGTCCACAAGCTACACTTCTAAGGACAGAAAGACCGTTGTTCTGCCTGAAATCGTGGAAAATCCGTACAATGGGAAGATGTATTATCAATGGAAAACAGAAAGGAGCAAGAAGAATGACTAACGAACAGCTTGCGAAAATTGCGGAAATCCTCGGCGTTTCCGAGGACAGCATCTCCGCAATGGACGATGATGTCAAAAAGGATATGCAGACGATTCTGGAGTCTGTCGCTGTCAGGAACGATACTGACAAAAAGATGCTTTTTGAAGAGCTTGACAGACTGTGGCAGAAAGGCTCGGTATATATCGGGCTTGCGGAGGTAGCTAAAACTACGGGTATCACCATTGATACGCTTCGCAGCCTTGACTATGAGACACAGCAGACTATCGTCTATGAGTTCATGATGGACAGCTCGCAGACGGCTCGCTTTTATGACCTGACCAATAAGGCGCTTGCGGTCGCAGAGCTTGAAAAGGTATCAAAGCTCGTTGGAGTTCCCCTCCGTGATTTGAAGGAACTTCCGCATATCATTCAAGAACGTGTCTGCGGTGCTTATGCAATGGAATACGATCCCGACAGTACCAACACGGAACTGATTGACAACATCAGGGAGATGATTATGCCATGAGTGATATGCCGTTTTCCTGCGGCGCTGACATTGACAGCATCGAAAACAGGGAGATTCTAAAACTGGAAACAAGCAAAGCTGCCAATATCGCTATTGCACTTGAACAGAGCAGTATCCCGTTTTTAGCCAAATACGGCGAAAATGAGATCATCGTTTTTTATGACGGCAGCTATCGGCAGGAACTTGAAGAAGTAGTCAGCAAGGCAGGTATGGAGGAATATGAAGCATTGCTCCGAGAGCTGAAACGCTGTTCTGCCGAGAGCGATTATACCGCCTTGCTGCCGGAGGTTGCAGAGGTGCTTCATACAACGGTCGGTACGCTGAAAAAGCGTCCGCTGGATATTCAGGAGCATTTATGCAAGGCGTATGTTGATTACTGGCAGACTGACCGCTATACCCTGCACCGAGAGCTTGATCGTATCGTCACATTGGACAGTCGGAGCTATGACGATTTACAGGAGTATGAGAAAAAGTCGCATACTCCGCCGAAGCAGGAGCATAGCGAAACCGCCTATATCACAAGAGAAATGCAGAAACAGGCTGCCGAAGAAGTCTGCAGACAGCGCAGAGAAGCTGAAAAGCGTGAACGGCAGCAAAGAGAAGAAAGGAATTACAGAACATGAAGAAGTTTATTATCATCGGAAGTGCCGTTGTTACGGCTGTGACCGCAGCAGTTATCATCATCGCCAAGCGCAGGAAGTGAGGTAGCCTATGCCCGTACAGGATAATGAGGATAAGCGTGTTCCCGACCAGCCTGCCATTGATGCGGAGGAAGAACTCCGCAGACGGCAGGCGCAGGAACAACAGCATAATGAGACAAGCGTTCAGAAATCGGGAAAACTTCTTCCTTTTCTGAACGCTAAGGCGGAACATCATCAGAGCCGTATCGACTCTCTTGATGAGAAAATCGCTAATCAGACAGACAAAATCGACAGGAATAATGCCAAGATCGAAGCACTGAGTGCAAAGGCAGACAAGCTCGAAGATACGAACCGTATGCTGAAAGCAACTGTAGGCGGCTTTCCCCTTGTGCAGAGTATGATCCGCAAAAACGAGGAGCGCATCAGGGCTATCCGTGAGGATAAGATTCCGAAGCGGCAGCAGAAAAACAAGGCAGGCTGGCAGAAAATCGACAAGCTGACTGCCAAGAGAGCTGTTATCTCCCACAAGTTTGACCGTGTTGTTGCGCTGAATGATGCGATCAGGAGCTTTTCTATCGGCTTCAATAAGGAACGCCGTGAAGTATTTGCCGATGCAATGACAAGGCTGAATGAGGCAACAGTCGAGTGCCTGTCAGATAAGAAAGCAGCTCTGATGGCGCAGAAGCAGGAAATCATGAATACATATAATGATCCTGCGACAAACACCGTTGACAGGTTCAGGCTTCAGCAGAAGATCAATGATGTGACGGAGCGTATTTCCGCACTTGAGGATAGGATCACAAAGCTCGCGCGTCCTGTTACGCACTATGAGGATTTTACCAATGATGAGCTTGATGCTTCTATGAAGCTCACAAGCGATAAGATCGCTGATATGGCTGAAAATGACGATGTAACATTGCCTGAGCTGGCAGAAGAAACGGTCACGGCTGCGCAAAGCGTAGAAGCTCTTGATAAGGCTCATGTGACGGCGCTGGCTGATAAATTCAATCGTCAGCAGACGGCAGATGTTGAAGTACAGCTTGAAGATGATTACAACATGATCGACGGTATCATCAACAACGGCTCTAAGGAAGATATTGACAAGGCGAAAACGGAGCTTGCCGATACGATCAAATCTATGGAGAGCCTTGCAGATAATCCCTATGTACCGCAGGAGATGCGTGATAATGCTGCGGCAGAGCTTGTAAAGCTGAAAAAGCAGATGGAGCTTCTTGCCGATTCCGATGAGGTCTTTGTTGAAAGCTGGCTCTCGGAAATGCTTGACAACGGCACGGCAGAGCTGACAGATAACGGCTTCAAGGTCAATGCTGATTATTATTTTGAGCTGCCCCGAAATGACCGCCATTATGAAACAATGACAGAAGCTCAGGCAGTTACTGTTATGTCCGCACTTACGGCATCGGCGGTGGATTTTTCCGCTATGTCTAAGGGCGAGGATACGGTCAGCATTACGGTAGCCAAAAAGGACGTGCCTGTCCTGAATGACCTGATGTTCTCCGCTATCGGAAAGGTCGCTAAGACAGAAGCAGCAAAGGAGAATGCTGGTAAGGGCGATAAGGGTAAGCATCAGACGATCAATCCCGAATATTATTCTTCTCTGCCCGAAAAGGAGCGCTTTACGAGTACCGAGCCTGTCAAGACGGCGCAGGCTATTACTGCGGAGCTTGAAAAGGCAGGCGTACCTTTCTCGGCGGTGGTACGCAGGAATGATACTATGGCGATCACGGTAAGAAAGGAAAATGCTCCGGCATTTAAGCGAATTGAGAGTGTTGTCAAGGCTTCTCTCGCAAGGGAGCGTATACCGCTATCCCCTGAAAAGGCACAGGCAAAACAGCAGCCGAAGCGTACTGCTTTGCCCCAGCGTCAGGGTACGGGATATTTCTCCCGAAAGGAAATGCAGAAAGAAGCACAGAGAGTAAGAGAACAGGGTAAAAAGCAGGATAAGCCTGCCTCTGCGAAAAAGAAAGATAACCAGGGGCTTGAATAAATGCGTGTAACCGATGAAAAGAAAGAAAGGGCTGCATACGTCAATCTCCCACAATTCCTTATGGCTCACGGCTTCGATTTGAAGCGTGCGGGCAAGGAATATGTCTGGAAAGAGCATGACAGCTTACATATAAAAGACAATGCACCTAATGAGCGCGGCGAGTGGTATCGTTTCAGCGAGGGCAAGGGCGGCGACAACATCGGTTTTCTCCGTGAGTATATGGATATGTCCTTTGTTGATGCCGTTGAAGCCCTGACAGGAGAACACATCGACCGCACCTATACTCCGTCCCGCACATACGAACCGAAACCTGTTCAGCAAACGGCAAGGGAGCTTTCCCTTGCCGAAGCTGATAATTGCAGGCGTGTGTTTGCGTATCTGTGCAAGACCAGAGGGCTTGACTATGATATGCTTTCCGCACTTGTGAAGAAAGGCGTTATCTCTCAGGAAGAAAAGACAGGCAATGTGCTTTTCAAGTATTATGACGATCAGGGCAAAGTGATCGGTGCGGAAAAGGTCGGCACATCAACAGAACATAAATTCAAAGGAATCGCAACAGGATCGGCAGGCGGTCACGGCTTTGAGGTTGTTCGCGGCACTGGCGAAAAGGCTTTTTTCTTTGAGTCGGCAATAGATATGCTTTCCTATCTGCAAATGCACGGTAAAGAGCTGACTGATTGCAGGCTCGTTTCGATGATGGGCGTGAAGCCGAACATCGTGCTTGATACGATGCTCCGTCATAATATAGCTCCTGAAAATGTATTTTTATGCTCCGACAATGATACCGCAGGCAATGAATTTGCCCAGCGTTTGCAGGAGCAGTATCCCGATATGAAGCGTGTTATCACTCCCGATACATATAAAGACTGGAATGATATGCTCAGGGGTATCCCAAAGGTTGTAGAACATGAGACTGACAAAAAGGAGGTTCAGCAGACAGATATGCAAAGATACGGCAACGAAATGTGGCACAAGGCAACAGATAACAGAGATAAGAGCCTTGTGACGATTCAGGCTGCGGATTTCGCAAGATTGCAGGAACAGCTTGATAATTCAGGTATTAACTACTATGCCTATGCCCGTGATAATTCCGTCATTATGGCGATCAATGATAAAGATATAGAGTGGTTCAAGCGTATTGCAGGCACTCCCGATCTTGTTCCGGCTAAATCAAACAGACCTTATTCTCCGCCCGAAAAAAACATCTTCGGTTCAGCGGAGTACCGTTATATTCCGCAGAAAGAATATCTTTCGGCTGACCGTGACCTTGTGCTGAAAATGGCTGAGATCATGAAAGCCCGTGGTATGCAGTTTTCGGGCAGAGTCTATCCGTCCGGCAAGGGTACGCTGACAGTCAGTCACGCTGACCTCTTTGCAGTCCGCAATATCAGGGACGAAGTTATCAATATGCGTAAGCAGTTTGCAAATCCCGATAAGGCGCAGGAAGTCGGCAACCGTGACTATCGTGCGAACCGTGATACTCACTATTATATGTCGAAGCTCACCCCTGAACAGTTCGGGGAGGTCAAGCCTTTCCTTGAAACAAGTGTAAACTACCACGCTATTGTTCGTGACGGCAAGGTAGCTTTTGCAGTCGATAAGGAAAATGCTCCTGCATTTCATAGAGCATTGGAGAACGCTGTCCGTGAGGTCGGTATGCTCCGCAATATGACAGACCTCGGTCTGCCAATGGAGCAGATGGTGGCATTATCACCCGTGGTTCATCGCCTTGCTGTCGAGGATATGAAGCTGAATCTTGCAGACTTCTTTGACCGCAGATATGATGAAGCTCAGTTCGGAGAAATGCTTTCCCTTGTCAATGCGTATATCGCTCAGGCTCCGGCTGAACGATACGGCGAAAGCAGCAAGCTCACTGATATGCTTGAAGCAAAGTCAAGTTTTGACCGTGCTATCGAGCTTTCCGACTTCTTCTCTCAGCACGATTTCTCCGATGAGCAGAGGGCAGCAATCACCGCTATGTTTGTCGGTGATGTGACAAGAGGACAGATTGACAGCATTGACGAGACTTTCACGGCTGAGGACATTCAGGCGTATGACGAGATTCTGCATAATGCTTTGCAGGAATCCGATGTTGCTGATTTCCTGACTGCCCATAAGCAGGCTGTTATCGACAGGGAGAACGCAAGCAGAGTGCCGACAGAGGAAGAAGTTTTATTCCCAAAAGCTGATCTTGCAAAGTTCATTGCGGAGCGTACTCCGTCCTCCGATGAGTGGGAGGATATGGCGTACCCGATGTTTGAGCGTGGGTATCTTGAAAAGCATAAGCCCAGCGATAAGGCGGCTTTCGGGTATCATCTGAGTGAGCCTGCGTTCTATGAACTCGCCCAGCGTTTCCATGACGGTGACGATATTCGCAAGGAGCTTGCACTCGGACTGTTAGAGGGCGGAATTTCTTCTGACATTGAGTTTGTCTTTGAGGACGGCAAAATGTCCGACCGCACCTATTATTATGCCGAAAATCTCCGTCACTCTCTGCATTTAGAGAGGACTGAGGACGGATATAATTGCAGTTTCAGCGGTATGGAGCGTTTTGTTTCCTTTGAGGAGATCGGACAGGCTTTCATTGACCGTATCCATGAGGAATTTGATGATCTCGCTTTCTGGTGGGTTCGTGATGATATGCAGGAGGCTATTCCCGATATATCCGATGAAAGAATCAGCGATCTTCTCACAGCATTTGACGGTGCTGCTATGGCGGATTGGGAAAAGGGCGATAATCTCCCGAAGCTCAACCGTATCAAGAAAGCTCTCTATGATATTCTCGGTGATGAAGTGCAGACCGAAAAGGCATTTGCTATCATTGCAAAGGAAAAGTATAATGTGAGCTTTGAAGCTGAACAGCCCGAAAAACAGCCTGACAGCCTGACATTCCGCTTCGGCAAGGGTGACGGCGATGAATGGGTTAGTGAAAGTGAGATCGTTCATGATTTTGCTCTTGCACACCCCGATTGCAGTTTTGCTCTCGGCAATGCAGTCCTTGAATACCTCGATGAAAAACAGCACTCGGAGCGCAATATCCCTGAGCTGAAAGCAGGCTGGTATAAAAAGACGGACTTCACGATCACTGCTGTTATTGACGGTGAGCAGTTCGGCTATGAGGGCCGCTTTGATATTGGTGACGGAAAAGGCACGGGCGGCGGTTCGCTGATTGACCATATCCGCACACATAATGAGGGTATTCTCGGATATACGCAGCACCCGTTCAATCAGCCGGAATATCAGGAAAGAGCGAAGCACACACTTGATGTGTTTGTTCCTTTCCTTGAAGCCCATTCTGAGCTGACGGCTGAGGAACAGCGTATCTTTGACGCTTTCAAGGAACAGCACCCGATTCGCACCTATGATGATGTTGAAAAGGCTCAGGGCAAGTTCCAGATTTATCAGCTTCCTGACGGCGAAAAGTATCACGGAATCCGCTTTGAGGGTATGGAACAGCTTAAAAAGGACGGCGTACAGCTTAATAAGGACGATTACAGCCTTGTTTATGAGGGAGAAATCGGAGAGTTCAGGGGCAATGCTACGCTTGAAGCTCTCTTTGCGCAGTTCAACACCAATCACCCCGAAGATTTTACAGGTCATTCTCTTTCAGTAAGCGATGTTATTGTAATCTCGACTGACGGAAAGGATACAGCGTATTTCTGTGACAGCTTCGGCTTTACGGAAATGCCTGAGTTTTTCAAAGAGAAAGAGCTGTCTCAGGAGAAGTCTGCCCCTACGGTTGCCGATCTTGATGTCGGGGACGTTATCATGTATGAGGGCAAGCGCCGTGAAGTCGAGAAGATCAGCGAAAAGAGCATTTCTCTCAAAGACCTTGACGCTCCCGACTATGGCGGTATTCTGCTCGGCACTTCAGATGTGTTCTCTTATGAGGGCTGGCAGGCTGATATGGAAGAAAAGGGCTTTGAGATTCTGTCTAAGGGCGGTCAAACTGCTGAAAAGACAGAGCCGGAGGACAAAGGTCCGGTATCGCTCCGCAAGGTCGGTGACTTCTATGAGATGTACGGCAAAAATGCGGAGATCGGTGCAGAAGTCCTCGGACTGCGTATGCTGTCTAAGCACGGTCAGCCTATGGTTGGCTTTCCCGATCATGTCAAGGACGAGTATTCTAAAAAGCTCAGTGATGCAGGATACTCTGTTCTGATCGAACAGGCATTTGAGCTGAACCCTCCGAAGCGTGAGCCTGAAAAGCTCCAGACGTTACAGCAGGTCGTTGACACATATTTCGGTACGGACTGCGAGTCTGCCGAAACGGAACACGGCACATGGAAACTGGCTATCGCTGACGGTGATAAGGTCGGAGAGCTTTACTACGGCGGAGAGCCTGTCTGCGGTATCTATAACCGTGGGGACAAAATGGAGATCGAGCCGTACCGTGAGCTGTCCACTTTTCCGAAGCTCCTGCAAACAGCAATGCTTGAGCATAATCCCGACAAGCCTGTTGAGATCATGGACTTCCAGCGTACTTTTGAAACTCCGCTTGATAAGGCAAAGTGTCTTATCAACGATTTCTGTGAAGCCGAATACCGTGAGGGGGCTGACTTCTCCGATCTGCACAATGTCGGTCTTGCGTTTACAACGCTGACGGACGATGAGCTGCCAATTCAGGTGACGGCTGACCTTGTGGACTTCAAGATCACTCACGAATTTGACGGTGAAGTGTTCGATACAGAGCAGTTTGACAGTATCGAGGATATGATCGAGAACGGTCTGACAGGGCTTGATTTTTCTGACCTTGTTTCCGTACCCGATGAGGTTATCGAAAAGCATACGGCAAAGGACGAACAGACGGCTGATCTTATGAGCGATGCCGCCGATATTTCTGATACTTCTTCTCCTGCCGAAGATGTTCCTGCGGTCACGCTGAAATACAAGGGCGATGCTGAAAGCCTTGACGAAATCAAGGACAAGGCACTTTCCCTCGGTGCGGCTGTTATCATCGACAATGCAGAGGGCGTTATTTCTATCGACACTTATGAGAATCATCGCGCGGAGATTGACGGCGCAGCCTATGAACTTGGTCTTATGGCGGTCGATGATGCTCCTGCGGTATCAGAGGATATTGACAAACCGTTGTTCACCGATGCTTCTGTTATCGAGGAAATTCAGCGGAGCGAGGACGATGATGTTCCGTTTTGGGAAAAGCCTGACATTGAGGGTGAACAGCTTTCTTTGTTTGGTGATCCCGAACCTCTTACAGCTTCAAAGCCTGCACCTCAGAAGCCTAAGTCTGAGTTTTCCGCAGGTCCGGTTGTGGACGGCGTTCAGGTCTATGAAGCACTGGCTGCGGAAATTGACCGAGGCACCGGTTTTGTTCACGGTAAGCTCCGTGTGCAGGATTTCTATGAAGAAAAGCACCCGACTTTACAGCAGTTAGCTGATTTTCTGAAAGCGGAATACGGCACGGGCGGTCATAGCGGAGAGGGCAAAATCTCTCTTGTTGACTACAATTCTAAGGGTATTACTTTCAACTTTGAAAACGGCGAGAAATTTCGTCATTCGTGGTATAATGTTGCTGTCATGACAGAAAGCAGGCTCAGGGACGATACCTACCTTTCTGCGGAACAGAAAGCTGAAAGGGCTGCTCTTAAAGAGGAAAAGTCTGCTGAGGAGCAAACTCCCCATACTGTCGAGGTCGGTGACCGATTTCGTCACAAGATTAGTGGCGAAGTTTCTGAGGTTATTTCGCTGACAGGTGCGTTGCCGTTCTATACGGACGATTGCACGGTGAAACGCAGAAGCGGTGCTTTTGAGATCGAGGAGAACATTTCCTATGACAAGCTCCTGAGCAGCGGTCTTTATGAGTATATCGGCAGAGCTGAACCCGAAAAGGAACAGTCTGAACCCGTGAAGCCTGAGCCTGTGGCTGAGGTCACACCCGATAAGCCTGCGGTCGCTCCTGAAACAGAAAAAACGGATATTCCTACGGTCAAGAACCTCTCTCAGCTCAAAAAAGCAATCAAGCCGGGCATGATGTTTGAGATCAGCGATCATCTCCGTCCTGAATGTATCGGGGAACGCAGAATCGTTACGGGCGTAAGCACTGTTGATTTTACTTCCAGAAAGCTCGATGAAAACGGCGAACCTACGGGCAAAGACCTCCACATGGAGTTTGACCGTGCGAAAAATTGGAGCTTTGACGGCGGTGAGCTGACTTCTCGGCTCGATAACGGCGATATGCTCATGAGCTTTCATTTCATTGACAGCTTGGAGCGTACTAAAGAGCCGGAGCTTGAGAATGTCACGGCAGAGGTTATCGGTGCTGATGAAGCTGTTGCAGAAGAAAGTACCACTCCTGCACCTACTCCCGATAAGGGCGAAAATTTCACGATTTCGGACGATTCTCTCGGTGAGGGCGGTGCAAAGTCGAAGTTCCGTGCCAATGTCGATGCAATAAGAACGCTGAAAGCGATTGAAGCCGAAAAGCGTCCTGCAACGGCTGAGGAAAAGGAAACCCTGTCGAAATATGTCGGCTGGGGTGCTTTGGCTAAGGCTTTTGATAAGACTGACGATAAATGGGCCGCAGAGTATAAGGAGCTTTCTGAACTGCTGACTCCGCTGGAATACGCTCAGGCACGTTCAACGGTCAATGATGCGTTTTATACCAGCCCCACGGTTATTGACGGAATCTATGAAGCCCTCGGCAATTTCGGCTTTGACGGCGGTAACGTATTAGAGCCTACAATGGGTATCGGAAACTTCTTCGGACGTATGCCAGAAGATATGCAGGCTAACTCTAAGCTCTACGGCGTAGAGATCGACAGCTTGTCCGGCAGAATTGCTCAGGCACTCTATCCCGAAGCTGACATTGCAATTCAGGGCTTTGAAAAGAACAGTTTTCAGAACGGCAGTTTTGATGTAGCTGTCGGCAATGTTCCGTTCGGTGAGCTTGGTTTCCGTGATACCGTCCATGATACCACGAAACTGCACGATTATTTCTTTGCAGAAGCTCTTTCAAAGCTCAAAGACGGCGGTATCATGGCTTTTGTGACCTCGGCAGGAACACTCGACAAGCGTGATGAAAGCACTCGTCAGATGTTGGCTGACAAGGCTGACTTCATCGGTGCTATCAGACTTCCGGGCGGTAAGAATGGTGCATTTCACGATAACGCCGGAACAGATGTCACCACGGATATTATCTTCCTGAAAAAGCACGAGGGCAAGTCGCTTGCCGAAATGTCCGATATTCCTGATTGGGTTCATCTCGGTGAAACGGCTGACGGTCTGCCAATCAACAAGTATTTTGAACAGAACCCCGATATGGTGCTTGGTACAGTTGTTGAGGGTAACAAGCTCTACGGCAGCGGTACTATGGTTGTTGCAGAGGACGGCTTTGACCTGAAATCGGCACTCCATGAAGCTGTCGGCAAACTCTCAGCGGAGATCAGCCACGAAAAGGGGCGTGATGTGTACGCTAAGACCGCCGACGGCGTTCAAGTGCAGATTCCGTCCAATCTGCGTAATTACAGCTTTTTTATGTCTGACGATCAGGTATTCTTCAAGAAAAATAACGCTGCCTGCGAGTTCCGTTTCGATAAAGGAACAGCGCAGCACAAGCGTTTCAAGGCATTTATTGAGCTTCGTGACCTCACCCGTGAGCTGATCGAAGCGATGGAGCTTGACAAGCCTGACAGCGTTATCAAGGATTTGCAGGCAAAGCTGAATACAGCGTATGACGATTTTTATAAGAAATACGGGCTTATTCATTCTCAGACGAACAAGCGGTATTTTGCGGAAGATGTATCATATAACCTTGTGGCAGGGCTTGAAAAGGACTATGATAAGACTGAGCTGAAAGCAAAGTCCGATATTTTCACAAAGCGTACTATCGTGCCGCCGAAAGCGGTCGATCATGTAGATACGGCTCTTGAAGCACTTACACTCTCCGTGGCTGAAAAGGCTCATGTCGATTTTGAGTACATGAGCAGTCTGACGGGTATGTCTGAGGACGAGCTGAAGCGTGACCTGACAGGGGCAATTTTCAAGATTCCCCATACGGAGAACGGCTATCAGACGGCTTCGGAGTATCTGTCAGGCGATATTCGCAAGAAGCTCCGTGAAGCTGAGGAGATCGCTGAGTATGATCCCGACTTCAATATCAACGTATCGGCACTGAAACAGGCTATGCCCGAACCGCTGAAAGCCGGAGATATTGATATAAAACTCGGTGCAGCTTGGCTTGATCCGAAGTATTACGAACAGTTCATGTATGAGCTGTTGCAGACTCCGGCATATCAGCGGAGTGACAGTCCGTCTGCACGGTGGAACAAGTCGGCTATCGTCGGTGTGGAGTATTCCGAACTTGCAAATTCATTTCATGTAAGCAACAAGAGTACAGACAGGTCGGTACTTGCTACACAAAAATACGGTTCTAACAAAATGAATGCTTATGATATTTTTGAGCATATTCTCAATTTGCAAGAGCCGAAGGTCTACAAGACTATCGAAGTGCCTGACGGATTGGGCGATACAAAGGAAAAGCGTGTGGTGGATATTGATGCTACCCGTGTTGTTCAGCGGAAGGCTGAGGATATTCGCAAGGCTTTCAAGGCGTGGATTTTCAAGGACAGCGCTCGCCGTGAAGCTATCGTGGAAAGATATAACGAACTATTTAATAGTATCCGTCCCCGTGAATATGACGGCAGCCATCTTTCTTTTCCGATGATGACCTCGGATATTCAGCTTCACGATCATCAGAAAAATGCTATCGCTCACGCTCTTTTTGGCGGCAATACGCTGTTTGCTCACAGTGTGGGCGCAGGCAAGACGTATGAAATGATAGCGACTGCTATGGAGTCAAAACGTCTTGGGCTATGTACGAAATCGCTGTTTGCTGTGCCGAATCATCTGACGGAGCAGATCGGTGATGATTTTCAGAAACTGTATCCGAGTGCCAATGTTTTAGTAGCTACTAAAAAGGATTTCAAGAAAGAAAACCGTCAGCAGCTTTTTGCGAAAATCGCAACGGGCAATTATGATGCTGTTATCATCGGTCACTCTCAGCTCGGAAAAATCCCTGTTTCTAAGGAGAGACAGGTCATGACCATTCAGAGCCAGATTGATGATATTCTGCGTGGTATCGAGGAGCTTAAAAAGAGCGAAGGCTCTAAGTTCCAAATTAAAGCTATGGAGCGCAGCAGAAAAAGCCTGCAAAAACAGCTCGATAAACTGCAAAAAGTGAATCAGGACAATACCCTTACATTCGAGCAATTAGGCGTAGATAAGCTGTTTGTGGACGAGTGTCATGAATTCAAGAATCTTTTCGTAAGCACAAAATTACAGAACGTGGCGGGCATTTCCAACTCCGCTTCTCAGAAAGCACTTGACCTTTTCTTAAAGTGTCAGTACCTTGATGAGAAAACAGGCGGTAAGGGCGTAGTCTTTGCTTCGGGTACGCCTATCAGTAACAGTATTACAGAGCTGCACACCATGATGCGTTACTTGGAGTATGACTTCCTGAACGATCATGGGTTACAGCACTTCGATAATTGGATAGCGGTTTTTGGAGATCAGAAAACCGATTGGGAGTTAAAGCCTGCGGGCAACGGCTTCAAGGAGCGCACCCGTATCGCAAACTATACAGGTCTGCCCGAATTGATGAGTATGTTCAAGCAGGTCGCTGACATTCGCACTGCGGATACGCTGAAACTTGATGTGCCTGACTGTGATTATCAGGTGGTTCAGGTCGATGCTACTCCATTTCAGCAGGAGCTTGTTCAGGAACTTGCGGACAGAGCCGATGCTATCAATGCAGGCAATGTCGATCCGAGTATCGACAATATGCTCAAGATAACCTCGGACGGGCGAAAGCTCGGTCTTGATCCGCGCCTGATTGATCCGTCATTTGAGGATAATCCCGAAACTAAGCTGAATAAGTGCGTTGAGAATGTAGCCCGTATTCACGCTGAAACGGCTGAGGACAGGCTCACGCAGATCATTTTCTGTGATTTGGGCGTACCGCACAAGGCTCCGGAAGCAGCAGTCGAGGGCGAAGATGCCGACGATGCTAAAGATAAAAAGTCTATCGCTGAGGTCGAATCTCTTGAAGAAGAATGCGACTTTTGCGTGTATGATGACATCAGAGACAAATTGATCGCAAAGGGTATCCCTGCGCAGGAGATCGCATATATCCATGATGCGAAAACAGAACAGCAAAAGGCAGAGCTTTTTGATAAAGTTCGTAATGGTGAAATCCGTGTACTGCTCGGAAGTACCGCCAAAATGGGTACGGGAACTAACGTACAGAAGAAGCTGATTGCAGTCCATGACCTCGATATTCCGTGGCGACCGGCTGATCTGGAACAACGTGCCGGAAGAATTATCCGACAGGGCAACGAAAACAATAATGTTCAGATTTTTCGCTATGTCACTAAGGGTACATTTGATGCGTACAGCTATCAGACATTGGAGAACAAGCAGCGTTTTATCTCTCAGATCATGACGAGCAAAACTCCGGCGAGAAAATGTCAGGACGTAGACCAGCAGGCGCTTACATACTCGGAGATCAAGGCTCTTTGCACTGGCGATGAGCGTATCAAAGAGAAGCTCATGCTTGAAAACGACGTGAAGGAGCTGAGGGTTCTCGCTGCGGAGCATAAAAACACGGTGTATGAAATGGAGGACAGAATTGCCCGTTTCCCCGAACAGGAACAGAGACTTACTGCTATTCTTGACGATATGCATACTGACCGTGAAGCACTCCGTAAGCTCCCGATTGATCCCGAACGCAAACTACCCGTATTCAAGATCACTATCGGTGATGTTGAGTACACCGACAGAAAAGAAGCAGCAAAGGCTCTTGAAACGGCGGCACTTGCAATCAAGTATGCTGATACGCCCGTAAAAATCGGTAATTTTCAGGGCTTTGACCTATATACCACAATGCACAGTAATCTTATGGGTGGTGGTATGTCGGCTTGTCTGAAAGGATCCGCTTCACATACCACGAAACTTATTGAGAGCTTTGCCCATAACCTGAACCGCCTTGAAGCTGCTCTTTACAACATTGACGGCAGAATTGAGCGTACTCAGGCTGACCTTGCGAAACTGCGAGTTGATAACGCAGAAGCACAGAAGATCGTTGCAGAGCCGTTTCCTCAGCAGGAGGAGCTTGAAACAAAGGAGGACAGGCTGAAAACTGTTACAGATGAGCTGAATCAGGCAGCTATTGAAGCCAAAAAGAACGCTCCGAAACGGGAACAGACCTGTTATTTTGAGCGGGCGAGAATGAAAAAAGAAGCTATGCGTGTAGCAAAACAGCCGAGAAAGCCCAAGACAAAGAGTAAAAACAAGTCTATGCAGGATCTTGAATAAGAACTTTGTACCGGAGTCGAGGTTTGCATAAAACGGCAGCGGAGCGTTTTCAAAGCACTCCGTATGCTGTAAAATAAAAACAGCCGTAGAGCAGACGCTATACGACCATTGCTAAATTTCGCAAAATTAGAAATTTCAAAACAATCTTCCAAAACGCCGTATCTGCGTATTATTCAATTTTCAAGATGCTGTTTCTGACACAGAATGACACTACATTCGCACTGCAAGGCTGTTCATCATTCTGCGTTCATACTGTCGATTAGGGTGAACATAACGTTCAAGCGTGAGCGAAATGGTACTGTGTCCGAGGACGATGGAGAGCGTTTTTGCATCATAACCGTTCTCAATACAATTTGTGGCAAACGAATGACGGAGCTGATGATAATTTCCACTTTCAACGGCGGCAGCTTCAAGGAGCTTCTTGTAGCGATACTGCATTGTTCTTGGCTCAATGAGCTTTTCAGAGCCGGAAAGGACATAATCATCATCGTTGCCTTTGAAACGAAGCAGATACGGGATAAGGAAGTCGGGAATGGCAATAGAACGCTTGGAATTGGAGCTTTTAGGCTCTGTAATTACAAGCATTGTCTTGCGGCTGCCATTCTGCTTGCAGATACGCTGCACAGTCCGATTGACACGGAGAATCTTGTGTGTCAGGTCAATATCTCCCCATTTCAAGCCGCAAAGCTCACCAATACGAAGCCCCATGAAAAGTGATAACAGCACTCCGAGACCTGTAAGGTCAATGTGTGATTTAATGAAGCCTACCAGCTTCTTCTGCTGTTCATCGTCCATTTTGTGGGGCTTTTTCTTTTCTGCCTTTGGGATAGATACGTTTTTTAGTGACAGTTTAAAGCCATATTCCTCTTGTGCGTAGGTCAGAAGTGCCTTAAATACGCTCAAAAGGTCACGCACATACCCTGCGGACAGACCGCTGTCCATTTTATCCTTGATGAAAGCATTGATCTTAGCTGAATTTACACCAGTACAGAGCATATCCCCGAAAACTGGAAGGATATGCTTTTCAAATTTCATCGTATAGTTGGCGTAGGTGGACTCCTTAACACGGTTCACAATAGCGTTGAGCCACTCCTTATAGACTGACTGCACCGTGATATGCCGTCCTGAAAGGTACTGGCTCTCAATATCACGGGCGATACGGAGCTTCTGCTCGGCTTCATCGTAGGTCTTACCGTAAACATACTGATATACGGGCTTTCCGTTTGCTTCGTGGTCGATGATGAATCGTCCCATAAAACGCCCGTCCTTACGCTGTGTGATCGTTTCTCTATTTTGCAGCATAATACCTCTCTCCTTTGCAACTTTTGTTCCCTTGAAAATTACCAATCGTATATTATCCAATCGTTTTTACAAGCGAAAACCACACTATCTTATCTTGACGTATAAAAGTGTAGCACCCACGGGAAAATATGGCATGATTGGTTGTGAAAAATGCCAATTTTATAAGAATTTTGTCGTTTCGCCTTGACTTTATATAATTCAAGTAGTATAATAGTTATATTAGTGTATATGGCTTACTATATTACTTGCCGTTCATTTGGCGAGCATAATTAGAAGCTGTTTTGCACCGCTTCTTGAAATTTCTAATTTCAAGAAAACGCAGCACTAATACTTATGATTATACACGGTAACCGTGATATAGGCAATTTTGTATCTTGATAACGGTTGCCACTTATATTATATGCTCAAACGTGATTTTTA